>Ga0209052_1000004_pt1 | contig 264527 bp, 232 predicted proteins | sample WorMetHEROISLAND_2_FD_187409 | JGI IMG/M metagenome (GOLD analysis project Ga0209052, IMG submission 187409) | Marine gutless worms symbiont microbial communities from Max Planck institute for Marine Microbiology, Germany - Olavius sp. 4 HERON... | ecosystem: Host-associated > Annelida >...
CAGACAAGGGACGTCAAATTGTAACCGCAGTCATTCAAACGCAACATATTCCAATTAAAAGGATTTCAGCCCTTGCAGCTTAATTTGCTTAATAAAATTTAAAGAATTTACACATTAGTAGTACAGAGATCACAAAGGAAAAAGCCTAAGGGAGTTTTTTATTCTAATAATTCTCTGTGTTCTCTGTGCGCTCTGTGGTGAAAAATAAGTCTCCGAATTTGTCAATGAATTATGAATAGACAATGAGTGATCAATCGACTACCATCGCGGCGGGTGATTGCGGCGCAGCTTCCTGGCGCAGTCCCAATCGCCTGATTCTGTACGCGGCAGTGGCCATCCTTTTGCTGGTGGCACCCCACCTGATGCCGGACAATTACTGGCTGCGTATTTACACCATGACCGGTCTGTGGATCATGCTGGCCTTGGGCTTGAATGTGGTCGCCGGGTTTGCCGGCCTGCTGGATTTATCCTATGTTGCCTTCTTCGGCATCGGGGGCTACACCTTCGCACTGTTGTCCTCAAGCCAGTTTGACATCCACCTGCCCTTTCTGGTGGTCCTGCCCCTGGCAGCCGCTTTCACCATGATTGTCGGCATCGCCCTGGGGTCGACCAGCATCCGGCTGAAAGGCGACTACCTGGCCATCGTCACCTGGCCTTTGCCCAGATTTTTAAGCTGCTGCTGCTCAACCTGGACACCCCCGTCAACATCACCGGCGGCGTCAACGGCATCTACAGCTTCGATCCCATCGATCTTTTCGGTTTTCGGATCGTGTCCCCGGTTGCATACGCCTATCTTATCTGGCTGGCGGCGGTGGTGGTCACCATCGGTTCTTTCCGGATCAAACTCTCGCGGATCGGCCGCGGCTGGGAGGCCATCCGCGAAGACGAACTGGCGGCCGAGGCCATGGGCGTCAACACCACCGGCATGAAACTGATGGCTTTTGCCGGCGGTGCTCTGGTGGCCGGGGCTGCCGGGGCCCTGTTCGCGTCCTTTCAGGATTCGGTCTTCCCAAACAATTTCGGATTTTCGCAGCTGGTAATCGTTTACTGCATGGTAATTCTCGGCGGCCTCGGCAACATCACCGGCGTTATCGCCGGCGCCGTCATCCTGTCGATTCTGCCCGAGTTTCTGCGCGAGTACGGCGCCTACCGCATGATGACCTACGGCCTGATCCTGATCGTTTTGATGGCCTTGAGGCCCCAGGGTATCATGGGTGATATCGGATTTTTCCTCAAAAAACAAAAACGCCCCGACAAAGACGACACCGGCAAGCTGAGAGCCTCCACCGATCTCTACTATGAAACCGGCGAGGCCATACCGGCCGGTGAGGCCCCGCAAAGCCGCCACCGGAAGAGCGAACGGGTCATGCTCCAGGTCGATCAAATCATCCAGGACTTCGGCGGCATAAAAGCGATTAACAACCTGAGCTTCAAACTGCACGAAAAAGAAATCCTGAGCATCATCGGGCCCAACGGGGCCGGCAAAACCACCCTGTTCAATCTAATCTCGGGTATCTATCCTCCGACCTCGGGCGTCATCCGTTTCGAAGGGGCCGACATCACGGGATTAAAGCCTCATAAAGTTGTCAAAGCCGGAATTGCGCGTACCTTTCAGAACCTGCGATTATTCAATCACATGAGCGTACTCGACAACGCCAGGGTCGGCCGCTTTTGCCGCACCGGCGCCGGACCGCTGTCCGTCGTGCTGCACCTGCCGCGCCACAAGCTGGAAGAACGCCTGACCGATCGAAGAACCCGGGAGATTCTCGGCCTTTTCGGCGCCCGCCTGACCGGTTACCGCCTTGACCAGCAGGCCATGTTTTTGTCCTATGCCAATCGCCGGCGGCTGGAACTCGCCCGGGCCCTGGCGACGGAGGCCAAACTGCTGCTGCTCGATGAACCCTCAGCCGGTATGAATCCCCAGGAAACCAATGAAATTACCGGGTTTATCAAAATCCTCCGGGATGTTTTCGGCTACACGATTCTCGTCATCGAACATAAGCTCAACGTCGTGCGAACAATTTCCGACCGCGTAATCGCCCTGGATTACGGCGTCAAAATCGCCGAAGGCAGCTACGAGGAGGTCGCCTGCAACGAGCAGGTGATTGAAGCCTACCTGGGGCGGAAAAGACAAAGGACTTGTTGATATTGCTAAAAAATCTGAAATGGGAATTCTGCCAATCCGCAGCTCAAAAAATCCCAAATAACAAGCACCAAATTCCAAATAAATTCGAAATATCAATGACCGAAACAAAACTTCTCCATTTGGAATTTTGAATTTGGATCATTGTAATTTATTTGTTATTTGTGATTCAACAAACCTATCCCGGAAAATTGGAACCAAACAGTAAATATTAATCACGAAAGCACGAAATTACCAAACACGAAAAATAAAGACTTAAATTTCATGTTTTCCAGCTTTCGTGTTTTCGTGATGAAAAGATCCTCCAGCGGAGCCAAATAATGCAAAGGAATAGATAATAAAAACCTGTTATCTGTAAACTACTGGACATGCAGTATGAGTGAACCCCCCATATTGGAATTCATTAACGTTGACACATATTATGGCAACATCCAGGTGTTGTACGATATCAACATCAAAATCAACCGCGGGGAACTGGTGTGCCTGCTGGGCGGCAACGCCTCGGGCAAATCCACAACCCTGAAAACCATTCTGGGTGTCTGCAAGGTCGGAAAAGGGCAGGTGCGGCTTAACGGCGAACGCATCGACGGAAAATCAACCAAACAGATCATTTCCCAGGGCGTGGCCATCGTCCCGGAAAACCGCCGGATTTTCCCGCGCATGACCGTTCTGGAAAACCTGGAGCTGGGCGCCTACCTGCGCACGGATACGGAGGCGATCAAAGGCGATATCGAAAGAATATTCGAACTATTCCCAAGGCTGAAAGAAAGAACCAATCAGGCCGGCATAACACTCAGCGGCGGCGAGCAGCAGATGCTGGCCATGGGCCGCGCCCTGCTCTCCAATCCCGACATCCTTCTAATGGATGAACCGTCCATGGGGCTGTCTCCCCTGCTGGTCGATCAGCAATTCGAACTGATTCAAAAGGTGAACCGTCAGGGTACCACCGTATTCATGGTGGAACAAAACGCCAACATGGCCCTGTCTATCGCCGACCGCGGCTATGTGCTGCAAACCGGCTCCATCGTCTTGTGCGATACCGCCGACAACCTGCTGTGCAATGAAATGATGCAGGAGGCCTACCTGGGCGGGACCGATGTCTGTGAAACTCCGCTCTAGGTCGCATGCAATAATATTATAAAGAAAAAAGCTCATTCGGTCGATAATACAGGTATGATCGAGGATGAGCGCAGAAAATATCCGCGAGTCGACGCCAGCAACGCAATTACCTATTGTTGTCTAGATGAAAATGACAACGAATTTGATCAATGCATGGCACGGGCGATTGCGGTGAGCCCGGTCGGGATCACCATCGAGACATTTCAGCATATCGAATCGGAGATGGTTCGGTTGATCTCGGTCGACCCGGATGAAAACCTGATTGATATCAGGGGACGCATCATCCACAGCAGCCTAAACGAAGACGGCAGGAATGTGGTGGGAGTTTGTCTGGAGGGTTCCGAACTGGAAAACACCCGCTTCGTGCTGAAACTTCTGGCAGTCTGCCAGGAAACAGAAATAGAACTCGTCACGGTCAAGCGATCCGGGGGCGATGACCGCAACCGCAGAAAATTTCCCAGGATCAGCACCTGCAGCCTGGTCTCTTACAGCTTTTTGGACCAGGACGGAATTGAGCTTGGCAGCGGCATTGCCATGGCTTTGGACATAAATCCACTTGGCACCAGAATTCAAACCTACCAGGAAATTCTCTCCGATAATATTTACCTGACTTCCCTTGACGCCGATGAGGAAATAATCGGCGTCCCCGGCAGGATTGCCCATGCCCAGATATTCGATGACGGCGGTTACGAATGCGGGATTCAGTTTTTAGGAACCCAGGATGAAAACACCGATTTCGCACTGAAACTTCTCAGCGCCTTCCAGCAGGAAGAATTAGCACTGGTCATGGAAAAAACAATCCGATGACAATCGTTGCCGTTTTCAGCCCGCGCCACCCCGGGCGACGGGGCAGGCGAATTCGCAGTAGCGGCAGGGTTTGGAGACCCTGCTGGGCTCATCGATCCCCATAATCGACCCATCCAGAATTTCCGCCTCCGAATCGCGTTTATCATTCTCCAGGCTGCAAAGCGGCCTTTCGAAGGCCCCGCTGCGAAACGCCTTGCGTGGACAGACCCGGTGGCAGGGCTTGTCGCAGCCGCGGCACGGGTCAAAATCCAGCGGACCGGTCGGTTTTAGCTCGGCTTCCATGAATATCGCCCTCAGACGGACGCGCGTGCCGAAATCCGGGGTGACCAGAAGGTTGTTTTTGCCGATTACCCCCAGGCCGGCCAGATGGGCGGCGTCCTTGAGAAATGCCCCCCCGTACTCGATCTGGTAGGGCAGCGAAAGGGCTTTGATCCCGAATTCTTCGCCCAGCCAGATCCGAAGCTTGCGCGACTGCAGGCGCATCACGCCGTTGCCCGGGGTAAAGCCGGGTACTTTCATGCTCCACCAATCGAGGACGGGCTCGGAGGCCGGATGGACCAGAGCCCACACCAGCACCGATCTGTGCTCCGCGCGCCATTTTACGCCCTTGTATTCTTCGTAAAACGGGCTTTGGTCGTAAATCGCATAGGATGGCGAAGCCTTCAGATCATCGACAGCCGCAATGCCCGCCAACGAGGCCCCCAAAGATTTGGCTTGGGCGACAATGGTTTTTTCTAAATGGTTGCCATTGGATTTCATGGATTGGTTCCTTTTGAAAGTTTAACCTTATTTTGTTCTTACTTACCTTTCTCCGCTTTCACCTTCAAGCTGACCAGCGTATCGGCGGCGACTGCCCCGCGGCCATCGGCCAGGAGCAACAGCGGATTGATATCGAGCTCGACGATGGACGCGGGATCATGCTCCACCAGTTCCGCAACGGCCAGGACGACATCGGCAGCCGCGTGCAGGTCGGCCGGCGGTGCCCCCCGGAATCCGTCAAAAAGCGGTGCGCACTTGAGTCGGCCCAGCGCCTGTACGACCTGCTGCCGGGTGGTCGGAATCAAAACGGAGGCACTGTCCTTTATTATTTCGACCAGAATCCCGCCGCTTCCGACCAGAAGATATGGTCCGAACTGCTCGTCCCGGGCCACCCCGACAATCAGCTCCGCCACGACGCCGTCGATCATTTTCTCGATGAGATAGGATGCGGCTAGATCGGCCATCTGCGCGACCGCCGCCGACACCTCGCCGGCATTGTCGAGGCCCAGTCTGACGGCCCCGACCTCGGTTTTGTGGGCGACGCCCAAAGCCTTGACGACGATCGGATAGCCCAATTCGTCCGCTGCCGCGGCCGCTTCCCCGGGGCTGGAAACCACCCGCGCCGCAGGGACCGGCACGCCAAAACGGGACAGAAGGTTCTTGGACTCGGCCTCGTCCAAGACCCTAACCGCGCCCGGCCGGTGCCGACCCGGATTTGCAAGCAGGGGCCGGCCGGGCGGGCGGCTCCAGGCTGCACCCACTTCGACAGCGGCCCGGATACCGGCGAGCCCGGCGTCGACTCCGGCCAGCAGGGCGACTCCGTCTTGCATCAGACGCGCCGCCACCGATTCGGTGATGGTGTCGGAAAAGGTCGCCAGCACCGCACCCTTGGTGCCGGTTTTGCGGGCTGCCCGGACAAATCCTCTCTCGGCGCCGCCCCAAGACGACTGGTCACACAAATCTTCTCTGGGATAGTCGAGCAGACACAGGGAGACGTCGAAGCCTTCGGACAAAAAGGCGCTGAATTTCGCATACATGTCGTCTTCGTCGTCCCAGCCGAACATCTGATAGTCAAACGGGTTGGCTGCCGCAACCAACTCGTGCACCGCCGCTTTAAGACGCCGCGCCACCGCATCGGACAACGGCGGCATGGTCAGAAGGGGTCCGAGAGCATCGGCCAGAAGCGTGAGATCGCCGCCCGAGGTGCTCATCGCCCCGATCCGCCCGCCTTGCAAGGGACCGAGAACATGCAGCACCTTGAGCGCCTCCATGAGGGCCTCCAGCGAATCGACCCGGGCCACGCCGAGACGCTCGAACAGGGCGTTGACCAGGTCGTCCGAACCGGCCAGCGAGGCCGTGTGCGATATCACCATTTTCCGCCCGACCTCGGAACGGCCGGTCTTGACGGCAACCACCGGTTTGCCTTTCTGCCGCGCAAAGTCGACCGCCTCCTGGAAAGCCCGCGGGTCCGGCAGGGTCTCGAGATAAAGTCCAAGTGCCGTGACGCGATCCTGTGCGGCCATGATGCGGATAGCCTCATCGACATCGAACTTCAGCTTGTTTCCCAGGGACACCAGGTAGGCGATGGGCAGCCCGCGTCTTTGCATGCTGAGGTTGAAGCCCACGTTGGACGACATGGTGATGATGGCCACGCCGTCGTCAACCCGACGGCCGCCCTGCTGGTCCGGCCAGAGCATCGCCCCGTCTAGATAGTTGAGAATCCCGTAACAGTTCGGCCCGACCAGGGGCATGTCGCCTGAGGCATCAAGAAGCTGCTTTTCGAGTTCGATCCCCTCGGCGCCCACCTCGGAAAAGCCGGTGGCGTAGCAGACCGCGCCGCCGGCCCCCCGGGCAGCGAGTTGCCTGACAATGTCGATGGTGAGATGGCGATTGACCCCCACGTAGGCGGCATCAGGGCTTGCCGGCAGATCCCGTACCGATGAATAGACCCTGCGGCCCAGAATCTCCGTTTTCTTGGGATGGACCGGCCAGATTTCACCACTGTATCCCATGCGATCGCTCTGGCGAATCGTCTCCTGGGCCTGCGCACCGCCGAAAACGGCAATCGAACGCGGTTTCAAAAGACGCTCAAATGTCATGTATTGCTTTCCCCTCTCTCCAAAATAGAGGTTTCGCTGTTTGGGTGACGCTATTAATACCGCTGGTTGTTTGAAACCGCTTCTATGGATTTTTGACCGGCACACATGTGCCGAAGACAACAAAGGCCACACCATCGCCGGACGCAGAAAGGACCATCGCGCCGGTTTTCTTAGAGATGGTCATGCTCCAGGCCAGCCCGTCCTCAACGTTTTCCACCCCTTCTTCCACCCCCTGGAGGACCAGTTTGTTTTCGATTTGCTCGACACGTTCGATTCTGCTGGTTCTTCTAACCAAGCTGTCCCTTGACGGCCTTAATGTCTTCTTCTTAAAGTCTATCAGAAATTTCTTTGGCAGACCGACGGCGTCAGCGTCGACCTTGTCGAGGATTCTGGACGGATGGATTTGAATAACTTTGTCGACGGATCCCGACAATGGCTTAGATCCGTCATAATCTCCGGCAAATGCCGGCATGGCCGTTGCCCAAAGCCAGATCGGAGACAAGACGACCGTCACAAACGCTGCCGACAAACCACTCGATAAGAGCTTGAAGATTTCAGCCATGGCCCTGCTGCTTCATATAAATTTATGGAACTATAGCCAACAATTAATTATGCTGATGTCGACCTAAAGCACACTGGTTTTCAGATCGTGGCGTGATGGCGTATCCATCTTTGCTGCGCTTGGCCGCGACAAGTTGTAGTTGTGCAATCATGGCGCCGGCACTGCAACTAATTCCCCAATACTCCAGCACTCCAATACTCCAACACCTCGAAATTAATTCTAAAACAAAATCACACGGGTAGTCCGGCAGCATGCGTTGCGCAGGAAAGATTTCAGGCTATCTCAAATCAAAACAATCGGCATCATCGGGCGTGCAGGGAGCCCCCACGATGCGTTGCAGCTTTCCATTCAGAAACACGAGGTAATACATAAAACGTGCCTGATCGGCGTGATATATCCATATGGGTCCGGAATCCGGTCTGCGCCCGATCTCCAGCGGGTCGCCGCATTTTCCCCGAACATCCCTGTCCAGGTCCCCTGTGGAGACAACCCCTCCCGAACATCGATACGACGATTGATCGGCCAGACTGTTGAAGTCGATGGCAGGTGCCTTCCCGGAAAAAGGAACCAGTACGACCAGGACAGCAACAAGATATGAAAATGTTTTCATCTTATAGATCTCCTTTTCAATAAAAGGCCGTAAATTCAGGCATCAGACAGCCAATAGGTTTATCTTCGAGTTTCAAGTGTATTTGAGACGCAACACTATAGGCGCAGCTCCAGCCGCGGCTCCAGGAGGTGGTCGGCAACACCGGTGGCCCGCATGAATTCAACCAGATATCGATGAAGTTCGCTGCCGACGGCGGCTTGATTCCCGATGATGTTATCCGCCTGGCCGGGATCCAGCGAGAGATCATAGAGTTCGGATTTGCCTTCCTCCGGGCTGTAGAGCAGGGAATAAGTTTCGCTGGTAACGGTCGTCACCGTCGGTGCCTTGAGCATGCGCAGGAAGTTGTCGACCGACCTGACCGGATCTCCGGGATTGGCAAAGGGTATGCTGCTGACGGTAAATTCCCGGCCGCCGACGGCAGGATCCTCTATCTGAGGCAACAGCGAACGCCCTTCGACGAAATCCGGAACCTCACAGCCCAGAATGTCAAGGACGGTCGGCATGACGTCGACAGCCGACGTCAGCCGGCCGTAGTCGCCGGGGGACACACCGGGAACGCAGATCAACAGGGGGATGTTGACAATCTCCTCGTAGAGCGGCGAATATGCCCATAACCCGCCCTCCACCTGTTTGTCCCAGTCATCCAGCGCAGGGTAATGACCATCGGCCCCGATTTCATATACCATCTTGCCGAAGAGCCCGCCGTGCTCGCCGAAATAGAAGCCGTGGTCCGAGGTAAAAATGATCACCGTGTTCTGCATCAGCCCCATGTTCTCCACCCGTTGCAGAAAATAACCCAGCCAGGTATCCACCATGGTGATCTCGCCGCAATAGGTGGCCTGTGCCTTTGCGAGCCTTTCGCGTGTAAACCCGGGCACCTCCTGCCAACGCCCGTAGATCGGTTCGATGATCTCCCCGTCGTACTCCGGCCAGTAGATCTCGGTGTAGTATGGGGGCGCATCCCAGGGCTCGTGGGGATCCCAGGTGTCGACATACAGGAAAAACGGCTCCTTGTAGTGATGCTCCAGCCACTGCATGGCTTTGATGAAAGTCTGCGGTGCGTTGAAATCGGATTCATAGCGCCAGGCCGCGCGCCTGTCCTGGGACTCGTGACGCCCGTCCTTGAGTTTTTTAGCTCCGGAGCCCTCCTGGCCGATATTCATAAAAAAGCTCCCGAAGCCGCGATCGTAATTCATGCCGTCGCGCAGGTAGAAAGGAGTGTCGACCACCGCCGCGGTGTGCAGCCCTTCGGCCGACAGGATTTCGGCCAGGGTGGTCACATTCGATGGCAGGGGCGACCAGCCCATAAAGGACATGGTCCAACGACCGGTAAAATGATCCGCGCGAGTGGGCATGGTTGGAAAGCCGGCGGCATAATGCCGTTGAAAGCGGACCGATTTCGCCGCCAACATATCCAGAGCGGGGGTTTTGATCCGCGTGTTGCCATAGGCGCCGATGTGGTCCTTTCTGAAAGTGTCTGCGGTGATCCAGATAATATTCATCGCGGTCTGTTGCACACCTCTTCAATTGCTTGTGGATTCGATCAAAATTCAGCCGTCCCTTCCCGTATACCGAGCCCGGCCTGATCCAAAATGCGATGCCCGTCGCCTGTCAGCAAATTGGCCGGAGCGATCATCCCCAATGCCGGCCGTCCCAGCGGGTTTTATGAGATCAACTCCCGGATTTTGGAAATGTGAGCAGGCCCGGTCCCGCAGCATCCCCCGACCACGGTGGCCCCGGCCTGCAGCCAGCGGTCGACATGCCCTGCGTAGCTGGCGGGATCGAGGTCGGCACGCAGGTTGAGGGAGCCGTCGGTCTGCTTGTCCCCCTCCAGGCTCCAATCCTCCGGGATGGGTTCGAAGGTATTGGCGTAGCCGCCAACGTAATCAAATCCGGTTGCGACCAGCTGGGGCAGGGCTTTGGCGACGCTCTCCGGCGCACAGCAGTTGGCCAGAAAGCCGCTTACCGGCAAATCAGATAAATACTCAGCGGCCACGGCGATCGTCTCGCTGCTTCTGAGATTGCCGGAGTGGTCTTCATGCAGCGTCCAGGCGACCCAGACCGGTTTGCCGGTTTGGCTGGCGGCCAGGGCCGCCGCTCTAGCCTCGGCGGCGCTGGACATGGTTTCACAGATAATCAAGTCGACATGAGCAGCCAGCAGTTCCGCCTGCTCCAAATACAGCGGCAGCAGGTCCTCTATCTCTCCCACCAGATCCGGCCGGTAGCTTCCGGCCAGCGGCGGCAGGGATCCCGCAATCAGCACGGGCGCTTCGGATTTTTGGCGGGCCTGTCTGGCCAGGGAGCAGGCCAGCAGGTTGAGCTCTCCGAAGTGATCTTCGAGGCCCATTTTGGCCAAATTGCCGCGGATGATACCGTAAGTATTGGTAGTGATGATATCGGCACCGGCACAAATGTAATCCTGGTGAATCTGCCGGACGGTATCCGGAGCGGTAATCAGAGCGCCGGCAGACCAGATCGCGGTCATTACATCGACACCACGGGACCTTAATTCACGCCCCATCCCGCCGTCAAGCAGAATTGGTCTTTCGGGAAGATTTTGAATTTGCATTTTTAGGTTGTACCCCGTGCGCCCAAGGCCCCAAGCCGAACGTCGGATGCCGAGCGTCGAAGGCCGAAAACCACTCTCTCAATCGAGAAAAAATCGAAACCGATCGATAGGGATTCTTGGTCCGATCAATCTTTATCCTGGCGGCGGTCGTACCGGCCGAGTTCAGCGACCAGTTCGTAAAACCAGTCGACCTTTTCCTGGGGGGCGATTGCCGGCACTTCACAGCCCGACGACAGGATGTAGCCGCTGTCCTCAGGCGCGTGGTCGAGGCAGTTTTCGATTGCGGCTTTCATTTCGTCCCGGGTGCCGCTGTAGAACAGGTTGGTGTTCAGATTGCCGATCAGGACCGCCTGGCCGCGGGCGGCCGCCACTGCCTTGGCGATATCCGTGGGCGCATCGATGCTGATGTTGGTCACCCCGGTTTTGACCATGTCTTCCAATATCGGGTCCGCATAGCCGCAGATGTGAAGCCCCAGGCCGACCTTCCTGGCCTTGAAGTGGTCGACAATCTGCTTGTGATACGGAAAAATGAAGGTCCGGTACATTTTTGGTGATATCAGGCTGTTGGATGCGGGGGCCTCGGAATACCCCAGCCCCACCCCCAGGGGGATGATGGCCTCGGCGAAACTGATCGACTGCCGGGTGCAAAATTGCATTAGTTCGTGGACATAATCGGGATCCTTCAGGGCATCCCGGATCAACTCCGTCGCACCCCGCAGGGCGATGGCCACGGTCCAGGGGCCGGCGATCACCGCCGATACGATCCCATCGGTGACGGCTTTTTTGGTTGCGGCAACCGCCTCCAGATAGCCCGGGAGGCGTCCGTCTCTGGTCGGATCCGGAATTTGGAGGCTGTTCAGCTTGCCCTTGTCTTCCAGGGCCGTCCGGGTTGAGATGCACAGGCTGTCCTCGGGGTATTTGAGTTCATTGCCGATGGCCTCGGCGTCAGTCAGCAGATCCCACATCATCAGCAGGATGTCCGGCCGGTAGCGTTCATAAGACGCAATTTGGGCCTTGGCAAAAATTTCAGGGTCCTGCAGCCACTGCCGGATGGAGACGTCGATCAGCTGGGTGTTGTACTGGCCGGTGATCAGATAAGACGGGATCCGGTCGATTTGAGGCTTGGCATCGGTAAATGTCTGTTTAAAGGCCGCGGAAATGCGTTGGCCTGCGGTCACGACAGCCATCTATAGTTCTCCCTCTTCCTGCCAAATTTTCATCTGTTCCTGATAAGCCGGTGGAAACGTCGCTTCGAAATTAAAAAAGCTGGTGATGGGATAGCGCACGCCGGTTTTGTGGGTGCTGGCCAATCCTTCCAACACAGCGTCCATTTTCGAGGCCGGGGCCAGAAAGGCCATCTCCCAGTCCTGGGTCATCCCGAAAACACGGTCGCCATTGCCCGGTACGACATAGCGGCACTCGTCTTTGGTCATCACCGTAATCATCGCGGCGCACCCCAGCCGGCCCATGGATGACGAAGAAACCGCGCCCCCGACACTGTAGAGGGCGCCCTGGATGAGACGCATGATTTGGGCCGGGTTGCCGTACAGCATGTATAGATCCGGTTCAAAGGCCGTGCGGTTCAGGGGGGCGACCAGGATATGGCTGTAAAGCCCGTAATCAAAACGATCGATGAGATCCTCTTCCTTTTTGCCGATCTCCCGGGAAGCCGTGAACATCCCCCCGGCTATATTGCCCTCAGACCAAAAGTCAATATTTTTAAAGAAGCCGAAAGGTGCGGCACCCAGTGAACACTGCATGTCCTCTTTGCCCATGGCCACGGCCCAGCCGAGTTTGCGGGCCATGCCGATTCCCTGGCAGATAGCGACTTTTTTCTTCATCTGCTGAAAGGGCCGGCGGGTTTTTTCAGGGATTTCATCCTCGGATTTCAACATTTTGATGGCCAGCGGAAATGTCAGCGGCCGGATGTAGGTGTTTAGTGCCTGTTCGACTTCCTTTACATTTGCCATTTGAACCTCCTTATCCGGACAGGCCGGAATTTAGTGGAAACGAAATATCATCTGCAGCGACGTATAATTATAATTAGGTAATAATTCACCTTGGCACAGAATGTAAATTATGGTTTTCCGCCGCAGGCGGATCGGGTTTCGGGTGTCAGGCTACTGAAGTGCGCAATTCTGACACCTTATATGAAACTACATCAAAAGCGAACCGCAGAACCGCAGAATATCGAATGCTGAATGTCAAAGGGTGGTTTCGCTTCAGGCTTGGGGCTTCGCTCTTCGAGCTACGACCCCGCAAGTCGCCTTCGGCTACGTCCCGACAGGTCGCTCAATCTTTTATTAAAAATAGACAGAATACATTATTCGATGTTCGATGTTGGAAGTTCGATGTTCGATGTTCATTAGTTTCTTTTTCGATTTGACCGGTTTTTTTTTGGCCGACGGTGGCACCGCCCCCTGAAACCTCAAATGCTACCGTTTCAAGTCGTCAACATAGTCGATCAGGGCATTAATCGAATGATCCAGGGTATCAAAGGATTTATCCGCGCTGTAGTTCACGGCGGCGCCCAGCATGCCGTTGAACAGGATTTCCGTTGCCAGGTCGGTGTCGATGCCAAGGGCGAAATCCCCGGCATCCCTGCCCTCGTCCAGAAAGTTTTTTATCATGGCCTTTAGGCCGACAAATCCCTGTTGAACTTCCCGCGACAAATGCGGCCGCGAATCGCCCAGCTCAACTGTAAACATTATAAAGATGCATCCGCCGGGAAAATTCTCGGCATCCAGCAGGTACCGGTCCCTGTAATTGGCCAGCAGCTTTTTGATTTTGCCGACGGCATCCGCTTCTTCAGCCAGGCCGGCAAGATTGCGTTCACGCCAGATTTTGCGGGACTCATCCAGGACCTGATGAAAAAGGTCTTCTTTGCTTGAAAAATGATTGTAAAATCCGCCTTTTGACGTTTTGGCGGCTGACAGGATATCCTGGATGGAAGTACCCAGGAACCCATTGAGGGAGAAAAGTTTCAGTGATTCGTGGACAATGGTTTCTTTAAGATTCATTCAGGGTCCCATGACTGTGACAGAAGGAAACAGACCGGTCGGTCTCTTGGCGTATAGCAGCTCCGGCTCGAGGATGTCAATATATTTTTATTCTGCATTTGATTAATTAGAAGTCCGGAAGGGTGCTAAATACAGCGCTATAAAAAACCTTTTTGTCTCGCAGGAGCAGGCAGTCCCTCCCCGATAGTTTTAGCTGTCATTTATTCGCCCTTCTCCTTTTGCCGCAGTGTCCGACCGAGGTATGCGCCGGTCGGACAGAGCACAAATCGAACAGTTCCCTGACCGCTCATAAAAATGAAAGCTTAGACAACCATTATTTGGGTCGGAAGGTACTATAATCGGCAGCCGGTAAAGTCGGGGACAGGCGACGTGCCAGCATGTTGGGACAAGGTCATGACGGTTGTCGTTGTGTCACCTAAGAAAAGAAGAAGCCGGCAGCGGAACAATTCCGTGCCGGCTTCATGGGCTTGCATCTAGCTGGACTTCAGAGTCCGGATTTATGCGACTGCCATCAGATCCCCCACCAGTTTCGAAAACCGGGACGGATCGTCCACCTTGCCGCCTTCACCGATAACGGCGAGATCGAGCAGCAGGTGGATGTAGTCCTTGAGCCGGTCGTCTTCTTTGTCGGTTTCGAACATGCCATGAATTTTTTCCATGACCGGGTGGGCCATGTTGAGCTCGAGCACACGCTTGTTCTCAGGGGTCGGCTGACCGGCGGACTTGAGGATTTTCTCCATATAGCCGCTCATATCATAGGTGTCACCCGACAGGCAGGCCACCGAGTCCGTCAGGCGCGTGGACGGACGGACCTCTTTGATGGTGTCCTCCAACTGGGCGCGGATGTGTTTGAACAGGGTTTCGTACCTGCCCTTTTTGTCTTCATCGACTTTGTCAAGATCGAGGTCACCTTTTTCGGCGCTTTTCAATTTCTTGCCGTCGTATTCGGTCAGGGCCTGGGTCACCCACTCGTCGATCGGATCGGTCATCAGCAGGACTTCAAAATCCTTTGACTTGAGCTGTTCGAGCAGGGGGCTGTTGAGCAGGGCCGAAAGGTTCTCGCCCGTAATGTAGTAGATTTCCTTCTGGTCCGGCGGCATGGCCTCGACGTAGTCCTTCAGCGACCGCCATTTGCCGTCCGACTTGGTGGTCTTGTATCGCAGCAGGTCGGCAATTTTGGTTTTGTTTTCAATATCGGTCTGCACGCCGACCTTGAGCACGGCACCGAATTCTTCCCAGAATTTTTCATAGGTTTCCGCTTCCATGCCGCTTAACAGCTCGAACAGCTTTTTGACCAGGTTGCGCCGAATGTTGCGCACCAGGCGATCCTGCTGCAGTATTTCACGGCTGACGTTGAGGTTGAGATCCGGTGCATCGACCACACCTTTGACAAAGCGGAAATATTCCGGCATCAGTTCCTGGCAGTCATCCATAATAAATACCCGTTTGCAGTAAAGATGCACCCCGTGCTTGGCCTCCGGGTTGAACAGGTCGAAGGGCGCCCGGGACGGGATGTACAGCAAGGCGGTATATTCGGTGGTCCCCTCCAGTTTCAGATGGATCTTGTCCAAGGGCGGATTCCAGTCGTGGCTGATATGCTGGTAGAATTCCTTGTACTCTTCGTCGCTGACATCGTTTTTATTTTTTGACCAGATGGCCTTCATGGAGTTCAGGGTTTCCTCACCCACCACCTTGCGGGAGGTCTCCCCCACCGGCTTGCCTTCGGAGTCTTTGATTTGCTCCGCCTCGGGGATGGGTTCGGTCTTTTCCACTTCCATGGCAATGGGATAGGCCACGAAATCGGAATGCTGCTTGACGATGTTGCGGATGGTCCACTCGTCGGTAAAATCCTGATCGCCCTCTTCCTTTTTTTTCAACTCCAGGGTGACAATCGTGCCGCGGCTGTCCTTTTCGGCCTCTGTGATGGTAAACTCCCCGTCACCGTGGGATTCCCAGCGAACCGCGCGGTCGCTGCCGGCGGCCCGGGTCAGGAGGGTGACTTTTTCAGCCACGATAAAAGAGCTGTAGAATCCGACGCCGAACTGGCCGATCAGCTCCGGCGTCAGCGTGTCTTCCTTGTTGAGCTTTTCCATGGCTTCCAGAAAGGCGTTGGTGCCGCTTTTGGCAATGGTGCCAATATTTTCGAGCACCTCGTCATAGGTCATGCCGATGCCGTTGTCTTCGACCGACAGGGTTCTCTTGATCCCATCCCGTTCGATTTTGATTTTGAATTCCGTATCATCCCCCAGGACGTCCTCCTCGGTCTGAGCCTTGAATCGCAGCTTGTCGATGGCGTCCGACGCATTGGAGATCAGTTCCCGCAGAAAAATTTCCTGGTTGGAATACAGCGAGTTGACGATCAGGTTGAGAAGTTGTTTGACTTCGGTTTTGAATTCATGGGTTTCCGTTTTGACGGCCATTTTCCAGCATACCTCCTGATTCTTTATTGGTTGGTTAACATCCACGCGGGGCGCAGCCTCGGGTTTGATTTATACCGCTTTAAACAAATGTTCCGAAATACTAAAGGGTGGTATAAGCCGTTGTAGAATAATACGTTCGCATACCTTATGATCAGCAGGGCTAACGAATCATATTCTAACAACCGCTATATCGCGCATATAATGAGTGCAAAATCGCATTTGTCAAGACGGGCGCCCCCCCGGACAGCCGGGAATTGGGCCGGTTTTATTTGGGACCGGAGAGGGGGACTGAAGGCACTTGTTCGCCCGGCTTATCTGCCGGATTCGAAGCAGGCAACCAAACCGGTTTCAGCAGGAAACCTCCGGCATTGAAGTCGAGGCCGTCGAACCTTGAACCGATCACCCTGACATGTTTTCCCATTGAGAAGCCAGGTAAAGGAAAACTGTTAACTCAGTTTCCTACACGCCTTCAATGGCTGCCGGGATCATTTAGGTGAACAGCCTGTATTTAATCAAATAATAAACGAATGGGCGCGATCTCGGATGATTTGCATAGTTTTTGCTGTGGGGATAAAACAGGGATGAAAAGATTTATGCAGATAGTGATGTTTCCGACCTGGTGGATCGCCTTGATCTGGGCCGGACTCGAACCGGATAAAATCAAGTTTTTCCAGGCGGTGTACGCCATGCTGCATCCGGGTTAAAGACGGCTGCCAGCAACCAGCTACCGGCAACCAGTTACGAAGCATCCAGCATCGAGAATCCAGCATCGAGAATCCAGTATCGAGAATCCAGTATCCAGCATCAACGAGAGCAGCCTACCTGAACCTGGCAATCGCTCTCCCGAATCCTGCCATGGAATTCTCGATGGTGCGGTCATCCACACAAAAGGCGATTCTGAAATAGCCCGGACCCTCAAAACCGCTGCCGGGAACCACCAGGATCCGTTCGGCTTTGAGGGCATCCACGAATTCAATATCGTTTGGAATCGGTGAGCGCGGAAACAGATAAAAGGTCCCCGCCGGTTTGACAAACTCGTAGCCGAACCCGGCCAGGCCATCGCAGAGCATTTGGCGTTTGCGGGCGTATTCGGAAATATCGACGCTCATCCCCTGCATGCAGGCAACCACGCGCTGCATCAACGCCGGCGCGTTGACATAGCCTAAAATTCGATTCGCTACCGCCATGGCCGCCAGCAGGTCTGATTTGAAAGTGGCCGCCGGATTGACGGCGATAAATCCGATGCGCTCACCGGGAATCGAAATATCCTTGGAATAAGAAGTCCCGATAATACTGTCCCGATATGATCCAAAAATACTGGGAACCTCGAGGCCGTCGTAGACGATTTTCCGATAGGGCTCGTCGGATATCAAGTAGATGGTGCGGTTGTACTCCCGGCTTTTTTCCGCCAGGATTTCCCCGAGGGCCTTCAAGCTCGCCTCCGAGTACACCTGACCGGTGGGGTTGTTGGGGGAGTTGATCAGAAAGGCCTTGGTCTTGGCCGATATGGCTGTTGCGATGGCTTCCAGGTCCAGCTCGAAATCCGGCCGGGTTGGTACGGTCTTCAGAACACCGCCGTGATTGTCGGCATAAAAGCGGTACTCGACGAAACAGGGGATCGGCGTCAAAACCTCGTCGCCCGGATCGAGAATGGCTTTGAGGGCCACGTTGAGGGCCCCGGACGCGCCGCATGTCATCAGGACTTCACCGGCAGTGACCGGCGCGCTTTGCTCTTCAGACAGGTAATCCGCCACCGATCCGCATACCGCCGGGTAGCCGGTGTTGGGCATGTAGCAGTGATCGGTAAGATCGCAGGTGCTGACCGTATCCCTCAGAATTTGATTGAATTTTTCCGGCGGCGGCACGTTGGGGTTGCCGAGACTGAAGTCATAAACGTTTTCGGCCCCGTGTTCCTGCTTCAGGCGGGCTCCCTCTTCAAACATTTTGCGGATAAAGGACGAACCGGCAATAATGCTTTCGACTTTCTTCGAAATCGTCATGGTGGTCACCTTGTGTAGCGCGCTACGAGTTGCGGGTAGCGCGTTGCGCGTTGCGGGTTGCGGGTCGCGCGTTGCGAGTTGCGGGTTGCGGGTTGCGAGTCAAAAGTTCCGTGGCACGACCTTAAAATCGATAGAATTCCATTTTTACCTCGCAACTCGTAACCCGAAACACATAACACGAATTATTTTTCCATTTCCCGCCATTTGTAGTCAATCACCTCCAGCAAAACGCCGTTCATCTTCTTGGGGTGCACAAAGGCAAATTCACAATCCCGGAACTGCCGGGCGCCGCCGATTATGGGATAATCTTTCTGCTGCAGCTCATCCATGGCCTCGCGGGTGTTGTCGACGTTCAGGCTGATCAGCATGATACCTTCGCCCCTTTTCTCGATAAACTTGGCCACCTCGCCGTCGGGGGTCGTCGACTCCATCAGTTCGAAGCCGACCTCCCCTACCCAGTATCGGGCAACCTTGATCTTTTCGGGTTCATCGATGTATTCGTCGTCCGGCCCGCTTTTGCCCAACACGGGCTCCCAGATTTTACGGGCTTCATCCAGGTTTTTTACCGCGATGCAGATATGATCGATTTTGTTGACTTTCATGTTGACCTCCCCATGGTTCGAAAAAGCTTTTCAGATTATTAAGAATGGAACCATACCTGTCAAAGTTAAAAAAAGCAAAGTTTATTTCTACCCTGAAATTCGCATGGACGGCGTCCGCATTTATGAAGACGAGGTTCGAATATCAACAGTGTTTCTGCAATAAAATATATCGGGATTTCAAGATTGATTTGTTCCGGTATATGAACTATATTATAAATTATTGAACCATCATTTGATCTATTTAATAAACCGCTTTGGAGAATATATGAAATCAATTACGATTCACGGCATCGACGGCCCGCTCGCAGAGCTCATTAAATCGAAGGCTCAGTCACAAGGTCTGAGTGTCAACAAAACCGTCAAAAAGATTCTGGAAGAAGCTCTGGGTGTAAAACCACCGGAGGTCGCCAGAAGGCGTAGGGATTTCGAAGAGTTCAGCGGCGTCTGGTCGGAATCAGAACTGGCCGAATTTCAGGAAAACACAAAAGATCTGAACAGGATTAATCCAGGGGACTGGCAATGAAGAATATCGTACTTGACACCAACGCCTACACCCGGCTTTTGACAGGTGAAGAAGACGTCCTGGACGCCATCGGGTCCGCGGAGGTTGTATACATGTCGATTTTTGTCCTCGGCGAGCTTTATGCCGGGTTTGCCGGTGGAACAAAGGAACGTGAGAATAGGGCGACGCTGAATAGATTTTTGGCCAAGCCCTCGGCCAAAATTCTCAATGCAACGGCCGAAACCGCCGACGTTTTCGGCAAGGTAAAGCAGGATCTCAAAAAGGCCGGCATCCCGCTGCCTATCAATGATGTTTGGATCGCAGCCCATGCAATCGAATCCGGTTCAGTTATTGTCACCTACGACAGCCATTTCAGGAAGGTCGCCGGACTGCGGCTCTGGGATGGGCTATGAGGAATGGATTCTTATTTTATACAAAACAATTGGACAGGATCAACAGGATCTTTAGGAGAGTCCGGCCTTCGGCCGATGGGCCCCTCGCCGCAGGCGATAAAATTCTTAATAATCCTGCCTGCCGGGAAGTAGCGCAGCGAAGACGGGTAAATCCTGTCTATTAAAAAAAGATTGAGCGACCTGTCGGGTCGTAGCTCGAAGAGCGAAGCCTGAAGCAAAACCCTCCTTCGACATTCGAAATTCGATATTCTGCGGTTCTGCGGTTCGCTTTTAGTCAAGTTCCATATTCAGGATGATTACCATACTTATAGTAGCGCGTCCATTTCAGCCGCCTTGGGAAACAGGCCGAAAAGCCCCCCGGTGTGCACGAATATGACGCGCTCACCGAAGCACTTGGGGTCGTTTTCGAGTTCCCGGGTCATGCCGAAGAAGGTCTTGCCGGTGTACACCGGGTCGAAAAATATGCCTTCCGCCCGGGCCACTTCACACAGAAGCTCGAGCTCTTCGGGACGCGACAGGGCATAGCCGCGGCCCACATAACCGTCGACGATCTCGATGTCCCGGTCCCGGGAAAAATCAACGTCGATCTGATAGTCGGCCATGGCCTGCTCGCAGATACCGCCGATGACATTTACGAAATATTCACGGTCATCACTAACATTGACACTGACAATCCGGGCATTGAGGTCGAAGATCTTGGCCCCCAGTATCAGGCCGGCCGAGGTCCCCCCGGAACCGGTGGCATTGACGATGGTGCAGGCCCGGTTGGCCCCGCTCGGCAAGTTGGCAATGTCGTTGACCAGTTCTTCCGCTGCACGGATATACCCCCAGGCACCCAGGGCGTTTGAGGCCCCCTCAGGGATCACGTAGGCCTTGCGGCCCTCGCTTTCCAAGGCCGCCCGCTCCCGCGCCATCAATTCATTTCTTATTTTGTAGTCTTCCGGGGTGATCCAGACGATCTCGGCCCCTGCCATGCGGTCCAGCAGAATATTGCCCTCGGCTGGGGGCGGACTTGACGGATCCGGCGTCCGCAGCAGCAGGCGGCAGTCGAGGCCCAGCATGGCGGCGGTTATCGCTGTGGCACGGCAATGGTTGGACTGGGCTCCCCCGCAGGTAATGACCGTGTCGGCTTTGCGGGCCAGGGCATCGGCCAGCACGAACTCCAGTTTGCGGATCTTGTTGCCTGAAAGGGCCGTGCCGGTCAGGTCGTCGCGTTTGACGTAAAGCTCGATGCCAAGTTTTTCTCCCAGGCGGCGCAGGGCTTGAACCGGCGTCGGCAAGCGGGCCAGTTCGATGCGGGGCGGGAATGACAGGCTGCATGTATTCATCTTTGATCCTCTCCAAAATTTGAATGGTTCCACTTCCAATTGTTACAAACCCTGTGAAACCGACACCCGGTTTCATATCAATGCTTCCAATGCTTCCGAATGCTTCTGACTGATTCTGAATGCTTTTGAATGCTGCGGATTCATACCCCAATTTTTTAGGATTGACAAGCGCGTTTAAAGTTGATAGCACACATTTCCATCCGCAGGGATTCATATCGATACGGGCCGTTAGCTCAACTAGGCAGAGCACCTGACTCTTAATCAGTAGGTTGAAGGTTCGATTCCTTCACGGCCCACCAATAAAATCAATAACTTAGAGAGAGGCGGTTTTATCAGAATGTAAAAAAGTGACCATTTTGTGACTATGAGCTTTTTCGGAGCGGTTGAACCATCAAGAGTTTAGCCGCTTTTTTTGTGACTATCTGCCAATTGAGCATGCCTCCAGAATTTGTGAGGTCAAAAACTTTTATCCAGGAGAAACGAAAATGAATTTCGGCGTATTCGCTGGATTTGCCTTAACTCTGTTATTCGGAATTATTACCACCTACTATATTGTTACCGATAGGCTGGACAAAACAATAACTGATAAAATTAAAGACCCAAAAGTGATAAGAAAACTGGTTGAACAAGTTCGAATACCATTTCTGATTTTCGACGAAAACAGCACGTATATCGTTGATGCAGGAGGGGCTAATTTTATAGAGAGGATAAATATAAGTAAGGACGGAAGGAATATAAAAAAAATTACCTTAACTCTAAAACAAAAAATGCCAGTAGCACCAATTTTGATAAGCCTGAATAATGACGTCCAATTTTTCCCGGCAACCCCAGGAAGAGAATCTGAATGGGAATATAGAACGCTGCAATTTGAGACCAAATGGGCCAATACGTATAAAGAAGCACCACCTCCAAAACTTTTTAAGTTAGATATATTGGATATCAAATTATAGAAACTGTATCGGGTTTTCGATTATCAGTTCTCGGGGCGGTCAATCCATTAAGTAGATTGACCGCTTGCTTTTTGTGGCTTTGCGCCAGGTGCGCATACTTCATGGTCATGGTCAAAGTAGTGTGGCCCAATATCTCCTGGAGGGCCTTGATGCTGCCGCCGCGCATCACAAAATGAGAAGAAAAAGTATGCCGGCAGTCATGAAATTTAAAATCTTCTATCCCGGCCCGTTCGACCGCTGCGGCAAAGCCTCCCTTCAAGCTTTCGATGCGCTTGCCCTCGAAGGTGAACACGTACTCGGAGCCTAATCCCTGTCGTTGCCGGATCCGCTTAAACAAGGCGGCCAGGTCGTCACTGATCGGCACCTGACGCGACTTGGCCGTCTTGGTTTTGCGGAGATAGATAAAATTACCCTTTACCTGGCGCCACTTCAAGCCCAGGATCTCCCCTTTTCTCATCCCGGTGAGCAACGCGCACCCAACGATATCACGAAGATAGTGTACGTCTTTTCTGGTCATCTGCTTGACATGGGTCTTGCTGTCGGGGAATTTAATGACCTTGGTCGAGCAGGCCTTAAGCAGGGCGGTGATCTCTTCTTCGGTGAGGTAGCGCAGGCGCTGATTGTTCTCCTTGATAAAAAGTGATTGACCTTTGGTAAACGGGCTTTCGTCGATCAGCTCCCACTCGATGGCCTTGTTGAAGATATGCCGCAGGCAGGACATCTCGCGGTTGGTGGCAGCATCGGTACGGATGGTCTTTTTGGCCGTAAGGGTCTGCTTGAGATAGCTACGGTAGGATTCTAAATCGCGGTAGCGGATATCGGCCAGGCGGCGGTCCTCACCGAAATACGTTTTATACCGTTTGACAAAATATGCCTTCGCGCTATTGTAGCTCGGTTGCCGGCCGAAGTTTTTCCGGTACAACTTCAAGGCCTGACCCAGGGTGGTATGATATTCTCTTTTGACATCGAGGTAGCGCCCCTCGCCGATCAGCGCCACCCGTTTAGCGTGTTCAGCCACGGCATCTTTTTTCTTTTTAAAATTTTTCCTGATCCGCTTGCCGTTCGGATCATAATAGTCAATCTGAAAGTATTTTCCGACTTTTCGTATTGCCATAAGTTCCCCTCACTTTCCCCCTGTTAAGCAACCACGGGGAGGCTGGTAGGTCAAGATTCCTTAGTCTGCCTGGGTCTCGTTGACATAAATAATGCTATTTTCAATTTTCATCAAACTGGCTGATATATCCAGCCGAATCCTATCTAAACCATAGCGTCGAGATCCTGATTTGCTGTACAGCATCATGATGCTTTCCCACAACTCTTCGACATAAATGTTAACGACTGAAAAAAACCGGGTTCGACGGACCTTTACTATTTCGTTTTGGATTAACTTCACCGCCACATCGTTTCTATCACCGCCACAATATTCATCAACAATCGTCTCTATTTTTTCAATGGCGGCCATCGCAATATCATATTCACTCATGATTAACACTCCTATTCACAACACAATCATATATTGGAACACATTCCCCGCGTCGGCGCTGTCCACCTCGGCCCGATCAGCTGCCGACAAAAATTTTAAATGCTGATAATTCCAATTAACTGTTGGAATTATAAATTCTTGATGACCGCCAATTTTTTTCACTTTGACATCGAATTGTGTAATCTGGTACTCAAAAGATACGTTTTTCACATTCAAACCAATAGCCTTGGAGGTTCGCGAGAACGAAAAATTATGGCCCCATTTCTCGAAAGCACTCACGAGCAGACATGATCACTAAACCGACCGTACTTATCCTCGGCGCGGGAGCAAGCTCTGACTACGGCTTCCCCCTGGGCCGGGGGCTTAGAGACCTCGTTTGTCGAATTCCGGATACGCCGGGAGCCTCGGCCATCACAGATGCCGGCTACGATTCTGAACAATTGAACGAGTTCGTAGACATACTCCGCCATTCTGCATATACGTCAGTTGATTGGTTTCTTGAGGACCGACCGGAGTTTATCTCGATTGGGAAGGCTGCGATCGCCGCAGCCCTCATCCCATTTGAGAATCCAGATCGCCTCTTCCCTCCAGATGCTCCTGCAAATCACTGGTACGAGCTGCTATTGAACACGTTAGATTCGCCACGAGGTAGTTTCACCGAAAATCGGCTCTCGATCGTAACTTTCAATTATGATCGATCATTAGAGTATTACCTCTTTAGAGTACTTTGGACTCGGCTAGGTTCGGAAGAACGTGCCGCAAAGGCTCTTAACTCTTTGGATATCATTCATGTTCATGGCGTCCTTGGAAGACTTTCGCCCCTTGTTGCCGATGGCAGGGCCTATCGGCCAACTCTCAATCCAGACAACGTTAGTGCCGCTGCAAAGCAGATTGTAGTAGTGGGAGAGGCTTCAAGCGAGACCGAGGCGTTTATACGCGCCAGAAAGGTTCTTGGCAAGGCGCAGAAGATTGTTTTTTTAGGCTTTGGCTTCCATCAGGAGAGCGTACGTCGGCTGGAATTGTTCAATGATCCTTGGGACGATGAACGACGGAATAGAGTGAAAGTAGGCGGGACGTCCCGGGGTATTCCTGCCTACAAGTGGGAGCAAATCCGAACAGATGTACTGAACCAGGCATTTCCATCAAGAAAAAGGCAAGTCGAACCCGTTTTTAGGTATCTAAATGATATTGACCCGCTGGGCACATGATCCCTTTAACATTCTTCTGGTCGCAGGCTGGTTAGAAACCTTACACTCTGGTCAGGCAAATTATTGATATTTAAGATAAGACCTTCCTCTAACACATAAGTTATATTTCCCCAGAGGTGGGGTAAAGCCTAAGCGACTATTCCCCTCGAGATGTCAAAGAGCATTGCAAAATTTTCTTAGTTATGAAAAATCGTCAGAATTTGGGCCCCTGAGGCAATCACTAATTGTCGAACTTCAAATAAACCTCTGCATGGCCATCCTTGGTGGATTCCTCGCCGGATGCTTCTGTTAAACTGGCCGCGATTCGCTGAAGCTCTTGAATTTCGTCCTTTAAGATATGTTCTGCGAACCTCTTACGCGTATCGTACTCGTGAACAGCTTCCGCATCTTTCAAAATGTCATGCACGTCCTTTAGGTGCAGCGCTGTCCGGATGACATCATCTGCAGCATCTCTTACAGCCATACGGCCACTTTCGCCCTGTACAGCATGGGTTCTGGGATAATCTGCTTTTTCAGGCAATATTTTATTCTCGGGGTCCTCGGGTTTATTAGCAATTGCTTCTGAGACAGCTTCCTTCAATTTATCATAATGTAAAATGCTCCATTTTTTTTGGTACTCCTCCATTGTCTGCTCTAAACCTTGTCTGTGCTTGAGGAATATCCCCAACACTTCAATTCCGGCTTTAGTGCCTCGGTCAAACACCTCAACGTGTCTTCCTCCTGCTTCATCGCGTTCTCTGTCTGCTTTTTCCTCGAATTTACTTAAGCTTTCCCAGGCCTTTTTTATTTCGTCCCCAATCATTCCAAAAGCCACATGCCGATCATTTTCATCCGTCAAGTCGTAAACCGAGCTATCTAAGTATTTAATCTTGCTGTAAATATCCTGTTGCTCTTCCCAAAACTTGAAAAATAAATCCCAACTCACAACACCATTATTAAACTCTTTCAATGCCTTTAGCATAGCGTACCTCCTCAAAACAAAAAAAGCGCCGGAAGGTCTAAGGCTTACACAAAGCCTCCGGGGCGTTGCCGCTACCCGCTTCCGACGCTCATCTATTTTCAGGAATACAAAATTACAATGGATCATAACGGCGATCCTCCCGTGTGTAATTATAGACAATTCCAGAATATCAATCCGGAATAAAATGTCAAGTGATAAATTTATAGTTTATTTTATATACTCTCCACGCATTTTGCGGCGAAAGTTTTTAGCGATGTTGCGGGCGGCTTCGTTCCTGTGAGCACGCCAGAAGGGTTCCAGGATGGGCCTGGCCGGCGTGCGGAACGTTCTAGTTAATTTCCGCAGAAAGAATACCCGGCGGTATCGTGCCCGTTTTATTTCATGGCCGCGCCTCGCAAAATACCGCCGCTGCCTGTCGGTAACCGGGCGTTCAAAACCTTCCTGGTGCATCTTGGCGAGGGCTCTCCACCTCATCGACGTGCTCGGACCAACCCATCCAATTTCCATTTCGATGGGATCTTTGCGCGAGATGTGATAGCGAATCGCATCGGCCATCGAGTAGCCTTTGCGCCGCCCCTTCACAAAGAAAAATTTCCTGGGCATCGTCAAGGGGACGATTCGGCCTTAAACGCCTACCCAGGCGGCGACCCATAAGAGACATTTCAGCAAATCTTTGACCGCCCGGAGCGCTCTCGCGCATTTCCTTTTGCAGCTGCTTACGTAACCGGAAACCCTCGATGCGCACGGCCCCGATTGAGAGCCTTTTTTTGGCGAGTCGATTGGGCTTTGAGGGCTTTTCCGATGTGGTTTAGACCTTTAACTGTGACTTGGATCATAAGAATCCTTTCAAGCAATCTATACCGGGGTGACATACACGACGGCCAGGCCGCCATGCTTTGGTACCCGGCCTCCGAGTAGTATTATAGCGCCGGGCGCCCAGATAGGCCCCAGGTATACGAATCAACCGGACAGCGGGACCTTGTCGAAGTGGGCCCGATAAAGGCCGGGGGGTTTTTGGAACAGGGCTCTGAATTTTTTTTCTCGGTTAGGGCATCTCATAGTGCCACTCCCTCTATAAACTATCTAAGATAGTATTCCGCAGCAAGCCATTGTGGTTTATATCCTCAGCGGCAAGCACGGGCACAGCGCCGGTGCTGCGCAGCCAGCTGACAAAGCCGGCGACATCCGGTGTACTGATATTATAGACGTTGATAGTGCGGGCACCGCCCTTAGGGATGACGGTTTCGCCTTGCTGCAGGATGGCCGGGTACTCGTCGGAGGCCAGGCCGTGGTGCAGCCGGGGAGCACCGGCGAACATGCCGGCCGGCACCCTGCGGAGTGTGCCGGCACCTGAGCCGACCTCCCCGCCGGTGTGAAAGCCGACGGCGGTGGTGCCGCCGGCGCCAACCCATGCGCCGTGAGGGGTAATGTGTCCGGTGGCGCTGGCGCCCGCGCCAAAAATGCCGCCGATGCTACCCACCAACTTGCCGAACAAGCCGGAAATAGCAGCCTTCGACTGGATCCGGACTATATCGGATATAATGGAATTTGCCAGCCCCTTGAAGGACAGCTTGCCCTCAGTGACGAAATCGCTCAAAGCGCTGGACATGTTGCCTGCCACGCTGTCGAAACTGCGATCGATGCTCTCGTAAGCGTTCATGGCAGCGCCGGCGTAGTCGCGCACGTAACCGGCCATGGTCTCATAGGCTTTTTGTGAATCGCGCACCAATGTATCGTACTGAGCCATGCGGGCCAGTTCGCCGGGCCCCCAGGTTTGGTCGTAGGCCGATGTTTTCAGCGAGTCGCGCACCAAGGCGCCGTACTGACTGAAGCGGGCCAGTTCGGCCGGATCTGGTTTGATGGCGACGGGTCCCAACCCCCCCAAATCGATCCCGGACCCTCGCCGACCGGCCTCATGGCGCTCAATTTGTTTAAGGCTTTCCAGGGTTCTATCGACGAGCCTTTGACGTTCTAAATAGCCCATCTTGTCAAATTCAAGCGGTGTCATCTTTAGATGCCCCGATTTTATCAATTTGGCAGCAGTCCTCGAGGTGGCAAAAATCGATCTCAGATTGGCGTACTCGGCAACCTTGCCCATAGCGCCGGCCATATTCTCTACTGCAGCCGTGAGACCGTTGACGTTTTCAAGCACCACCCGGCTGAAATTTGTCTGGATGACTTTACCTAAGTCTTCCATAGCGTCCTTAGCTTTTCCAGAACCGTACACCAGGTCTTTGTCTATGACCACACCGAGTGCGTGAGCCCTGGTGGCGTAGGCATCCAGGCCGGCGGAGCCGTCGCGCAGCATGTTTACAAGGGCGGCGCCCTCCGAGTCGAAGGCCTTGAACGCCACCCGCAACCGTTCGGCCGGATCCGTAGAGCGTTGAATCGTATCGGCCAGGTCGCGAAAAACATCTCGAGTGTCGCGCGTGTGGCCGGCGGCGTCGCGCACGGCAATACTATATTGCTCCAGCACTCCACGCAGCTCACCTTTGCCTTGGGCGGCCTCGGCCACACGGCGGGTAAAGCGTTGCATGGCAGTGTCCAGCGTGCCTGTGGCCACCCCGGAGCGCTCGGCTGCATAGCGGTATTCCTGCAGGGCATCCGTGGACAGCCCAAGCTTGACGGCGGTCTTGGCGATGGCATCGGCGGTCTCCAGGCTCCTGGTGACCAGCACACCCAACCCGCCGGCGCCGGTCAGTGCGCCCAAGGCGCCTTTGAAAGAGAAGACCGATTTTGTGATTGCCGTCAGGCGGCCCTGAAATTTAGTAAAGGCTGCCCCCGTTATGTCCTTGGCGGCCAGGACTATTTGTAGCCTGTGGTCTGTTGCCATTTTTCCTTCTCCTTGGCGTAGTTTGAGATCCGGCGTTTTTTAATTCAGCCTATCGGCTTGCTGCTCGATCGCCGCAGCTGCATCCGATAAGAGCTGCTTTATAATTTCTGTAATATAGTAAATGCCAATAGGATCCCGTTCTTTAACACATCGATCGATATCCAAAGCAATCAAGGCAAGATGTTCCCCAAATCGCTCATAGTATGTATTTTGAAGTTCTTGCTTGGTGGCTTCATCCAACTTGAGTACTGGGTTACAATTTATCTTTCCCATTTTGTCTCCTGGGCAGTGGGCCGGGTTTCAACCCGGCCCCCGATGTCGGCAGGCACCCTTGAATTCAGACGCCGGAACCCGCCGAAATCTCTGCCCACAAAAATATCCGGCCCCTGAATTGACCTGTGGCCCTTGTTGCCGAGTCAAAAGCCGCAGGCCAGATGAGTCCAGGTGTAATCCGGGTCGAACACACACCCTTGCACGCTTCGCGGCCATGCACACCTGGACTCAAACCTGTTAAGGCCTCCCCGTACCCAACCGATTGGCGCAGGCGGGGAGGCCAATTTTGGAGATCGGGCATACAGGCCCACCCGATGGATAATCTGCGCCGCGATTATTAAAAATGGCCCCCTCCAAGGATACGAACCCGCCCTCGCGCATAGGCCCAACACCAGGAGGCGTATGCATCAAAATCATCATTGAATTCCGCCCTAATTTTCGGCTCTTCCTGCCAGGTCCGCCGGGCATAAGCCTTGATGGTTTCGTTATCCCGTTGACCAGGTAAAGATCTGCAGAATCCCATTTTATTCTCCATTAGAGTCGGCCGCTATAGAAATACACGGGCGTCCACGTTAATCAGGAATGTTATGAGTCTCAATGAACTCCGCCCAACGCTGGGAGGATTTTTCAATAGCCTCTATCGGAAACATCTCTTCCAAACAGCGATTGCGGCCAATGGGCAAATGGTTGGCTATTGTTATGGCGGCATAGATTTTGTCCCGCTCTGCGTCGGTGATATTCAAGAGTGCGTCCCTGTATGCCGCCATCTTAAATTTATGCAGAGCCACTCGGCATCTCTCTTTGAGGTCTTTTTCTTTCCCGCGAGTTTCCTCCAAAATTGATTTTGCTACACCCACCTTTTCCTTGGAGTTGCTGAAGTCCTGCTTAATCTTTTCGAGCTTGGCCTGGCAGGAGTCGAGCTCTTCCTGAGAAAGAACACCTTTTACATTGTCGCGGAAGGCGGTTTCGAGCTCTTCGGCAGCCCTGGTTTGTTTGGCTGCCAGCGCCCTGGTTTCATCCTCGAGCAGCTCTATTTTGGCTTCGAGATCCTCCACCAATTTTCGGTTTTCTTCCAGGGCTTTTACCGAATTCCTGTAGTTTTCAAGAGCTTGTTTCATCTCAAAAATCCTCCTTACTATAAGTTTCTATTCCACCACCATAAACTGTCACCTTTGGCTCATTTTTCAAATACGCCTTCAGCCGTTCGATATCATTTCCGAACTCAGCCCGAATTTCCTCATACTCCCAAAGAGCTTCGGCCGCCTTATAGTTGGCGTATGAATTTAGACTGCCGAATTTGTCACAAACTCCATCGGCGTTTGACTTCCAATCCGAGATTATTTGGGCAGCAATTTTGCCCCACCGGTCACCACATACTTGCTCTACAAACATTGTCATTCTCCTTGAAATTGGTTTTGGTGCTCATATCCCACGCTTTAAACCTTACCAGAAACCATCACAGATCCGAAATCAGCTGGTCCCAATCAGTCCACTTCTGTCCAAAAAATTTCTGGAACACCATTTTTTTCCATGTAGTATTCAATTTGCTGGTTTATAAACTTAGCCAGATATTCCGGCTCGATTCGCAAACAGCCTCGAATTTTACAGGCAACCAAATGTCCATCTGTGCAAAGCCGCCGTACCGTCTTTTCAGAGCAATCCATAATTTCAGCTGCTTTTTGGACCGATAACAATTTTTTCGGAATTTTAATTTTCCCCATGACTTTCTCCCTCTCTGTTTGCTCAACATTTATTCCCGTGGTGAAATACCTGCCCGCCGGACGCGGCGCCCCCGCTCCCCGGTCTGAAGATTTTGCTGATTACTCCCGGGCGAAGCGTCAGGAAAAACGTCTAACCCCCCCATGAAAAATGGGCTGGCCATGGCAAAGCATATGATATCTGCATCTAAATAATGATTTTCTCCCCTTACATGCTCCCATTTATAAGAGCCGTCTTTCTGTCGAATCTTCTCTTCGGATACGATCTGGCGAGCATAATCCAGGTCCGTGTCACAGTGAAGGTGCACGCAGCCAGGGTCTCCAGCCTTAACCTGCATCTGGCTGTGAAAAACATCTTTGAAAAAAGCAGTATCAAGCACGGCCAGCCTGACTCCGATACCGGGTATCATCTCTTTTCGCCTTCCCGGAAACGTGTTGATGGCGGTCAGCTTGATTTTTTCGATCATTTGCCGGCTGGCACCCTTGGTGCCGAATACAGTCTGGCCGCCGGATGTTGAAATCCAACGGTAGGCCTTGGCCGTCATTGATTGATCGCCGTCTTTGCCGCCGCCTGTATCGATACCTACCCGCCACAAGCCCAACCTTCGGCCTGTGTCTTCCTGCTCATAGGTATCCCTGTGCACCAGCTGATAGACATCATCCCAAGAAAGCAGATATCCGTAGCGAATCAGCCAGCTCGTATAGGATTTAGACCAGGCCCTAACGGTAAAATAAAAGCCGGCTTTCTGACAATCGATGCCGCAGGTAAGGCACACGGCCTTTTCGGGCACGATGTGGGCCGGGTATTCCCCTCGCAGGTTTAATATTTGGGTTTCAGATTTTTCCTCGATCACGTCCTTGAATTCCTTGGCCAGCCAGTCGTTGGTAAAAGCCCGCAGTTTGTCAAATCGCTTGAAAGTGGACAGGTGCGCCTCTAAGAATTTTTCGACGATATCCTGCCACTTGAGCCAGGGCGAATAAAGTGATGACACCCAGGCCGCAATACTCTCCAGGGAGATTCCCTGCTCATCGAATTGCGAGAAAAGATCCCCAATGGGATCATTACTTATAGTCGGCTCGATAATCTTTGCATCGAACCAACCGGCGCCGTTGGCCGGATCCAGCATCCATTCTTTGCGAGAGTCGTCGATGGAGGCCTCGCAAAATTTACACTCATACCGCGCCGTGTTTTTCGCTTTTTGAATTCTGTAGATTTTTTCTAGCTCGGAGTCATTTTCGAACTTGATCTGTCTCCAATCGAGCACTTGCAGCCGGAGGCACTCCGGACATGGCACAAAGTACTTGATAAGAACCTGGCAGAGGGCTTCCTGCTTGGTGATATTGCCCGCTTCAGTTGTCGGGCTGCTGACATCCACAGCCTTTCGGATGTCCCAATAGGCTTTCATGCGCTCCTGGGCAAGCTCCATGGGGTCGCCGTAATCTTTGATTGCCGGCGGCCACTTGTTGACCTCATCGCGGAACACATTTCTTACGGGCTTTTGTGAAAGCGGCGTTGGCGAGTTCGCACCGACAACATATAGGACCATCCCCGGAAAGGACATTTCCTGCAGCTGGTAGCGTTTTTGATCGACCGGTTTTTTCTCCCGGAGTGCTTTGGAGGCGTCAATTAATGGTTGAACACGGGTGCGGCTGATGGTTTTTCCTTCATCGTCAGAAGGATAAATTAGCAGTGTCGAGTAGGGGTCCTGGTCGATGGCATATCCAAGCATATTATAGAGAGTTACTGTCTTACCCACCTGGGTAGCCCACTTCAGCACGATATGCCTGATCTGAGGGTGTTTATATAGATTTAGTATATCCCGCGCATAAGGCGTGCGCTGCCAGCGGAAAGGGCCGGGCTCCCTGGATGACTCCGGCAGCAGCACGATATTTTCATTGCACCACTGAGCGACTGAAACCGGCGCCGGCGGTGCGATCGCTTTTTTTTCAGCCGGCCAAAGATCAAGCATCTGGCGCCTGCTCCGGATTGACGCCGATCGAGTTTTCTCGAGCGTATGCCTCGAGGATGACCCGTTGTCTGTTTCGATAATTCGTTGAATTTCATCAGCCGGTTTGTTCGCACACCTCGCGGCAAGGCGGCGGCCCTGACTCAGAAGTGCCTGGCGGAATTCACGGATCCGCTCTACCAGCAAGAACTTTACTTTCTCCCGATCAATTAGTCGGCCTTTCATCTCCTCGAGCTTTAGCTGAGAGATCTTAACGTGGGTTTCCTTCTGGTCGGCTTCCGCTTTGGCTTTGCGGCGAAGGTCTGCTTCGACTTCAGTGCCGGCGCCGACCGGTTTTTCAAGCTCCGCCCGCACAATGTATTTATCCACTGCAGAGACCGGCACAGTGCCGTTCGGATTGACTTTCAGCATTCGGCTGCCATGCTTTGGGCAGTCCTTATAAAACTTGCCACGGCTGATCTTATAGCCGCTGGCTTTAAGATGTTTGTAAACTTCGAACCGGTTTTTGAAGGTTTTTTCAGCCGGAAAATATTTTTCATACAGCCGATCGACAGCATTTTGCAGGCTGGATCTGGCGTAATCCCGGTCCTTGCCGTGGTGGATGGTAGGTTTGTCCTGGTAGGCCTTCTCGGTTTTGCCTACGGCATCTTGAAGGGCTCTCAATTCCGCCAGATCGACCTGATTTGCAAGCTGCTGCAGCTTTTCGACTCTATCTCTCATCGCGACCCCTAAATGATATTATCCCCGGTGATAATCTCTGCAGGATGTGAATCAATGTAATTGAACACCTCCGGCTCCATGAACACCAGGTTCGAAATTTTTTTGGAGATCTCCCAATTCTCCCTGGCCCATCTTCGGCCCTCACGAAGAGAAACCTGGTTAGGACTGGCAAAAATTGAAACAGGATGCGCCTGCAGCAGATCGCGCAGCTCGTAAAGCTTTTCCGGAATGCTGCCGGCATCTGTCACGGGTTCAGTTGAAATAGACTCCCTCACAATTTTTCTCGCACCCAAAAGCGATTGTGGTAAAAACCATCCTTCCGGCAGCCCCGCCTGGACCCAGGCCTTTAGGTCCACACCAGCAGTGAAGGCCTCCCCTGGATCCTTGCCCACCGGCACAGACCAGGGCTTGACTCGGTCGAAATGTTCTTGCCACCAAACAATAGCCTTTTCTCCGGCGCCGTCATAATCCAGGGCCAACAGTATAATTGCCGCCGTCCGAAGAGCTTCGGCAACATCGCAACTCGGCTTGGCCGAGGAGCTGCCCAGGGCCACACATCCGCAGAGACTGCCGGCTTCCTGGTCTACCAGAATGGCATCGAGCTCGGACTCCAGCACCACCAGGGCCCTGCGTTCAGGTTGAAGGGTGAGCATGTCCATTTTGGAGCCGGGCAGCACGTAATATCTCGGCTCGCCTTCCGGCCGGCGGATCCGGATCCGGTGAACCTCGCCTTTGGAGAAATAGGGGATTATCAATCCTCTCGGTATCCACAACCGCTTTTTAGCGCCGTTTTTCTTAAGCTCCGTGGGTAGCCCCCAATATTCACGGGGCCGGAAAAAATCCTTGCCGTTCTTGCCGGGATTCCAACCGAGCCGATATTTGATAGTCGTCTCTTTGGTTATGCCGCGCTTTTTAAGCCAGTTTAGAATTTTGCGGTCGGAAAGCAGCCTTTCATGTCCCCAGGCAACCAGGGCCTCAGCCTTATCAACCCATGGCGCCGGCGGCGTGTGGCCGCATGGTTGCGGCTGCCAGCTCTGATTGGATTTCTTTGAGGTGGAAAACTTCGGCGCACAGGGACCTGCAGGAGTAGGCAGCGCCTGTCCCAGCTGCTCGCAGGCCTGCTTGAAATTCAGTCCTTTGAAATCAATTAAAAACTGGATGGAGTCGCCACCCTTGCCGCACTGCCGGCACCAGTAGGAACCCTTACCGCCGTTTTGCTCCGGCCAAGCACAAAACCGGTCGGTGCCGCCGCACCCAGGGCAGGGAGAATGATATTCGCCTCCGGATGTCCCGGCCGCTTTTTTCGGTTCGATTCCTGTGTTTCTAAGTAGGTCAATTACGTTCATACAGCTTTTACCAGGTATCCGGACTTTTCATATGGAGATGGCCGCCGAAGGTACATTCAATGAACCATTCGACACCGGATTTTTGATTTTCTCTTCTCCCTCCATTCTGACCACCATAGAAAACGTTCACTAAAGGTACATATTGAAATTCAAAGGTACATTCCAGTTTTTTATAGTAATATTTGAGAGTTATACCCTTATTTCATATTATTAATGAACTATTGAACCTTTATGTAAATAAAGTCTAAAATATAATATATATATAGAGAATATAGAGTTTATTGCCAAAATGGTTCAAAGCTACACATCATGCATTTTTTAATTCCAGTCCAAGATAGTAGTAACCGTCTGACCGCCTGACGCTCTCAAATTTCCGTTTCATCCACTGGCCAAATCTTTTTTTGGAGGGAATTTTTTTTGAAGAAATTTCCGATTCCCACCACTGTTCAAAACGCTCATACAGCTCCTTGGCCGTGCTCTCAGCATGCCGACTCAAAGCGCACTCGGAGTCGATAAAATCAGCTAAAATATCCTCATCGCGACGGTACGCCTGCGTTGCGGCCCTCACAAGATCCGGCGGGTCCAACCCGCGCTGCTGCCAGGCCAGGCAACCTCGGACTATCCAACTCAAAATCCCTGACGATTCTTGCAACAATTTTTCTTGTAAATGAATATTCGCCGGCCGCTCGCAATCCCCCTGACATTCACGATGACGGATAAAGGAGATCTCAAAAGGGACTAGGGCTATCCGCTCCCAGAAGGCTGAATCGTCAGCCGGCGCGTGCGGCCGGTTGTTAGTCAACATGACAAGAAGATGACTCGGGTCAAAAGAAACAGGCCGCTTTTCGTGCGGCCAGCGGCCAATTAGTTTGTCGGAGCCGGATAACCATTTCAATTTGGCTGTGGAAAACCGCCTGTTCTGCTCGGTTTCTGATGCAAATGCAATCCGTAAGCCCTGCAGGTTCATAATGTCCGGGCTGGGCCCGGCGCTGGATCTTCCCCGGCCGGAATCTAGCAACATCTCTGCTTCGATCGGGCCGGCATAATCACCCAGGATCCGCAAAATACTCCCAACAAGCACGCCTTTGCCATTCCTACCGTGCGGTCCCCACAATACCGGCACGACGTGCTCAACAGTCAACCCGCTCATCCCGTATCCGAGAACCCGCTGTACGTAATCGATCAGCTCTTGATCGCCCTGGAATATTTCGACTAAGAACTTCTCCCAATTCGGCGCAGGGATGTCGATACCTTGCCACTCCACCCCAGAAGCCCGCGTAATTTTATGGTCGGGTCGGCCCTGGAGCAGCTCGCCGGTTTTCAGGTCGATAACGCCATTGGCGCAAGCAAACAGCCACGGGTCCGCGTCGAAGTCGTCGCCTTTGGTGTCCAGGGAACTCACGGAATTGCTCCGCGCAAATAGAAGACAGTTTTCCCGGCCGGTCGGTCCGCGCAGTCGGGCCACGCGCTTGTAGATGTCGCTCTGTTTGTCCTGCAGCGCCTGTGCTCTATCTTTGTCGTTCTTTTTTATCGCCCAATCGATTTTGTCCACCAGGCGCCTGGACTCCTCGAGGTAGACCTGAGCTACCTTCTCAACCGACTTCAATGCTAATTTATTGTGATCCCAGAGCCAGTGGTGGCCGCTCCAAGAAAGCCATTGTTCTGCCAGATTGTGATACATGAACTTTCCTTTGTGTAATTCGGCAAATAAAATGCCATCGCCCAGGGCATTCGCGTAAAGGCATTCGGTAATCAGCTCGCTGGTGATTGAAGGCTCTGGCTCCGGATCGCCGGCCTGTTGAGCACCTCCATCCTCGACCACTCGTCGACGTTCCTCCACCAGGCCCCTTATTTCGTCGATATTTTTCAGATCTTTATCCATAGAACAGACTCAACACAGGACTCCATTTTTCCACTCCATTTTTTAGATGACGTACGGTAAACCATCGCGCTGCCTGAAACCGTGATTAATTAGTTTCTCAGAAGGACCCGCGACATTCTATCTCTACATGCTGCATATCGAACCTTGGGAGGCATCCATTCTAAAAGGGGTGCGGGGCTTTTAGATTCTTCAAGACAATGGTTAAATCTATCGATCTACTTTTTTCCATTGTTTTATCCTGACGTCTAACGAGTTTCTTGCCCGTAGTTGTTTTCTATAAAGTTCATTATATCCGACAGCTTGAATCTGATTGAACGGGCTGCCCGTTTGCCTTTACCATGATTTGGCCAGGAAACAGACGGTAGCTGACCACGCTTTTCCATGTTATAGACTGTAGGCAGACTTGTCTTAAGGATCAGATGAACGTCCTTTGCCGTCAGCAAGGGATCAATACCACCAGCGACCTCATTTTGTGTTTGTTGTTCGGCTGGCATCAGTAAAAATATCTCCGACTCTACACCCTAAGATTTCTGCCCACAGTTTTTCCTTCGCCGGCTTCAGCTTCCGCCGCCCCAAAACCACTCTGGAAATCACTGTTTCGTCCTCTGGAATGTGAGTTGAAAATTCTGCTTGGGATCCAAACCTTTCTATGATTTTCAATCTGAGCTTTTTATTCATAGCGATCTCCACATTACAGTATTGTGTAATATTGATCCTAAAAAAATTTCAGGATCTTATGTAGTCTTGTTTCCGCGAATTCCACCATTCGTCTTTCTGTTGGCGAAACTGATCAGCTATCAAACCCATTTCAGAGACCGTAACCCCGCGCCGGGCTAATTCTTTAATCAGCAAAAGCTCCGCGATGTCTTTTCTATTATATTTTCTGGCTCTCCCATGACCGCCAGGTTTTTTAATGCGAGTCAGGAGCCCTTCCTGTTCAGCATAAAACAGTATCCGTCGAGCAGGGATTTGAGTCAATTCGCTACATTCAGAGCGGTTGAACTCGGTTTTATCCAGATCCCCAACAAAATTGACTTGACCAAGGATGAGGCTGATATTTATTACCATGGCGCTACTGTAATGGCTCATATCGATCGTGAAGCTTTCACCTCTCCGCCAACTAAACATAAACCCACTGTAATTTGGCTCTCGGTAAATAATATAGTTGAATGGGAATTTGCTTTCCACTTTAGTGCCCTTTAAGTTTGGGTTTTAGATTACACATTACTGTAATATGGCATATTTAATTTTGTCAACAACAAATTTGAAAAATTTTGAGAAACACCCGGTTAATTATCGATAATCTGATCAGCTCGAACCTATATTTTGTGACCATTTTGTGACTATAAATAATTATTTTGGTTTAAATGCTTCTAATGTTTCTAAGTTCGGGTCTAATAAAATCAGGATGTTATATAATTCCTGATAGTTGCAAATGTCCTATTTTCGGCCTCTTAATCAGTAGGTTGAAGGTTCGATTCCTTCACGGCCCACCATCAAAAAAACAGGCTTTCAGCAAATTAGGCTGACAGCCTTTTTTATGCCGTCATCGCAGTTTCGCAATTATCTTCTTGGTTTTGCGATGGATAGTTTATTCCCCCGGTTTCATCGGCCGGGTTGTCACCGGCTGCACAGTGATTAATATAATTGTTGTGATAGGGAGGTCGGAAAATTTTACTGAAATCGACCTTTCCGGGATTAAACCCGTACGTATCGGAAAAACGCCCGGAAGCAAGGGGGTTACCATGACAGAAAGTAAAAAGATCCGCACCCCGGACTACGGATGCAATAATCGCTGTGTCTTGGAATATGTCGACTGCGTCGAGCAGGAAGACGGTGCATCCATCTGCAAAACCCGCGAGCGCAATTGCCTCGAAGAGTGTTCGTTATAATCCGCAGCTGTGCCAATCCATCGAGGGGCCCTTTCCGGGCCCCATCGCGCTCAATCTTTCAGCCATCTGCCAAATGAACTCACCTCCATTGTCGCCAGTGGCTGGATAGGATGCCCGCGAAATATTTCGGAGTGCAAAATGAACAATCGAAATCAAGGCATGATAACGGTCTTTTATGACGGCGCTTGCCCATCATGCGTCAAAGACCGGCGCCATTATGAAAAGCTCTCCGGTACCGCCGGCAGCAATGTCATTTGGTTCGACATCACCGGTCAGGATGGGCAGTTGCGAAATTACGGCATCGACCCGGATAAAGCGCTGCGAGAGCTTCATGTCAAAAACGAGGATCAACAAATCGTATCCGAGATGGATGCTTACATTTTGCTGTTCAGCAAGGTGGCGCTGCTGCGGCCGTTGGCTTGGCTTATCGGCCTCCCGCTGATTCGCCCGCTTGCCGCCAAAATTTATCACCGGCAGGTTCAGCGCCGGCTGGAGCGCAGCGGCCGGCTGTAATCGTTGGAGACGGCCTTAGACTCCCGATGGAATGATGCCAAGCTGATATATTGAAGATCCGCTTGAGGAGGAACGGGATTTCGGGTCTCAAAGCGGATGACGGTCAAAGCTTTTTTTCTGATCCGCTACTTGATTCTAAGATCGGATCTCACTTAGCTAAACCCAGTGTTCCAACACGCCAGTATTCCAATATTCCACGGCCTAAATGCACGCCAAAGACATTGATCTCGAACCTGGCCCGGAGATCCGAGTTTTCAATACCAGAATAATTTCGAGGTGCTGTTATGAAAGACGATCAAGAAAAACAAGATGAATGTATAATGGATCAAACCGATGCCGAAGGGCATTCCAACCTGTGTTGTTGTTATCTTTTGGATGAGGATGACCAATATGGCGATCCCTGCTATATGCCGGTAGAAGACTGCTGCTGTTGCTAGCGGGACTTTGCGGCCTGAAATCCGGGCCTATTATCGCCGCTGCCGTCGGATCTTCCCCCTTGAGAAGCAAACGTGATGGCGCACCGCCAGCGCTTTATCTAGGGTTTAAATACGTGAAGGCCAGACGAAGGACAAATCCCGATGAGTGCAATGTTTTCGCCATTTGGCGGCACTTCGCCCCGGCTGAAGCCGTCGAAGAAAAACGCCGGCTTTATCGCCAGGGCGGATTGGCGTACCGCGACATCAAACAGGAGCTTTACGATTTGCTGCGCGCCAGGTTCGATGCCGGCTATCAAATTTTCAATCGCTATTTGTTTGACCCAGGCGCCATCGATCAAATTCTGCAACGAGGCGCCGAGAAGGCGCGAGAAATTGCCAGGCCCCTGCTGGCAAGGATTCGCAACAAAATTGGAATTGACTGAAAAAATGACTAAATCAATGCAACAAGATCAGGCGATCTTGTTCGCTGGAGGACATATAAATGGGAAAGAACGTCGCTCAAAAACTAATTCAAGCCCATCTGGTGGATGGGCGCATGCAGACAGGCGAAGAAATCGGCCTTAAAATCGATCAAACCCTGTCTCAGGATGCCACCGGCACGATGGTCATGCTGGAATTCGAGGCCATGCAAATCCCCAGGGTCAAAACCGAGCTGTCCGCCCAGTATGTGGACCACAACCTGCTGCAAACCGATTTTAAAAACGCCGATGACCATTTGTTTCTGTTGAGCGCCTGCAAAAAATTCGGCGTCTGGTACAGCCGGCCCGGCAACGGCGTCAGCCACCCGGTTCACATGGAGCGTTTTGGAAGGCCGGGAAGCACCCTGCTGGGTTCCGACAGCCACACCCCGGCAGCCGGTGCCCTGGGCATGCTGGCCGGCGGCCTGGAGGTGGCCCTGGCCATGGCCGGGGAGCCGATATACCTCAAAATGCCCAAAATTATGGGGGTGCGGCTTACCGGCGTCCTGCCGGACTGGGTCAGCGCCAAGGATGTCATTCTGGAAATGCTGCGCCGCCATGGCGTTGACGGCGGATTCGGCAAGGTCATCGAGTATTACGGTCCGGGATTAGACGGCCTGTCTGCCATGGACCGCCATGTGATTGCCAATATGGGCACCGAAATGGGGGCGACGACCACGGTTTTCCCATCGGACGAGGCCACGCGCAGATTTTTGCGTGTCCAGGGCCGCGAGAAGGTTTGGACTTCCATCCTGCCGGATCCGGATGCCGCCTACGATGAAGCCGATGAAATCGATTTGTCCACCCTGCAGCCGTTGATTGCGCTTCCCGGCAGTCCCGGCAACGTCGTTCCGGTCAGTGAGGTCGCCGGACGCGAAATCTATCAGACTTACATCGGGTCTTCCGCCAATCCGGGATTGCGCGATTTGGCCGTGGCGGCGCTCATGGTCGATCAAAAACAGGTAAATGACCGCGTTTCTTTTGACATCAACCCCGCATCGCGGCAGATACTGGAAAATCTGACGAACCTGGGGCTGCTGGAGAATCTGATCCACAGCGGAGCCCGCATTCATCAGGCCGGCTGCAACGGCTGCATCGGCATGGGACAGGCCCCGGCGACCGGGAAGATCAGCCTGCGCACCGTCCCGCGCAACTTTCCGGGACGATCCGGCACCAAGGAGGACCAGGTTTACCTGTGCAGCCCCGAAACTGCAGCCGCCTCGGCCCTGACCGGTGTCATTACCGATCCGCGCAGCTCGAATATAGCCTATCCGCGCTTTTCCGAACCGGACGAAATCCGGATCAACAGCCAGGTCTTCCTGGCGCCTGCGGGTTCAGAAACCGCGGTTGAGTTGGAAAAGGGTCCCAATATAAAACCCCTGCCGTTTTTTGAGCCGCTGCCGGATACCGTAGCGGGCCCGATCCTGTTGAAGGTCGGTGATGATATATCGACAGACGAGATCATGCCCGCCGGCGCCCGAATACTGCCTTACCGCAGCAACATTCCGGAAATCAGCAAATTCACCTTCAGCAGCCTGGACGACAGCTTCTATGAACGGGCCATGGCACATCGGCAGACGGGCTTCATCATCATCGCCGGATACAACTACGGCCAGGGCTCCAGCCGCGAACATGCGGCCATCGCGCCGCGCTACCTGGGCCTCCGGGTGGTTATCGCCAAAAGCTTTGCGCGCATTCACTGGCAGAATTTGATCAATTTCGGGATGCTGCCGCTGACCTTTGTAAATGCCGGCGACTACGATCGCATCGAGCAGGAAGACGTGCTCGCTGTCTCGAATCTCAGTTACAATTTGCACAAGAGCAATCGAGTCGAAGTCAGGAACAACACCAAAGCGCAGATTTATGACACGCAACACACCATGAGCGCGCGCCAGATCGAAATGATTCTGGCGGGCAGCCTGATCAATTTGGTGCGTACACGTCAAGGGCAAGCATAGCCGGTGTCCATCCGGAAACAGCATCTTTTGGCCCGGGGCGGCGTTTTCGCTTTTTTGCCATCCTCGGAATAGTCGCACTATGCCTGCGGCGGCAAAAAACGCTCAGGTCTTGCCCTGAGCCAGAATCTACAGCTTGCGGCTGGACACAAACCATGTCCAGGGAACGACCTTCAAAAATCGAGCATGCATGCAGACGGATGAAATCGATACTCGCAACATATGACCTCATTGATGAACAGGCCGGCGCCGGTTCGGGTGAACGGACGACCGGCAGCGGAGATATTCTAGGCCCAATTTCTCCCATCAACGGACAGGCCATCGGCCGGATTCGACGTGCATCAAAAAAGGATTATGAAGAAATTGTGGCCGGCGCGGTACATGCCTTTAAAATATGGCGCAGGCTTCCGGCACCCCGGCGCGGCGAGATCGTGCGGCAGGTCGGCGCTGTTTTGCGCAATCACAAGAAATCCTTGGCCGAAGTTATCAGCCTCGAAGTCGGCAAGATTCGGGCGGAGGCCGAAGGCGAAGTCCAGGAAATGATCGACATGGCCGATTTTGCGGTGGGCCAATCCAGAATGCTTTATGGCCGCACCATGCCCAGTGAACGCCGCGAGCATCGGATGTACGAGCAGTGGCATCCCCTGGGACCGGTGGGGGTGATTACGGCGTTTAATTTCCCCGTGGCGGTCTGGTCCTGGAACGCTCTGACAGCGCTGGTATGCGGAGACACGGTAGTCTGGAAACCTTCTTCAAAAGCCGCTCTCAGCGCTATCGCCACCATGAAAATCATATGGCCGGTGTTAAAGGACAACGGCCTTCCCGACGGTGTTCTAAACCTGGTGATCGGCGATCGCAGGTCGATCGGCGAGAAGCTGATCCACGACACCCGCATCCCCCTGATCTCGGCAACCGGCAGCGTCGGCATGGGACGCCATGTCGCCCGGGCCGTTGCGTCCCGTCTGGGCAAGTCCATCCTCGAGCTGGGCGGCAACAATGCGGTCATTGTGGCCCCCAGTGCAGACCTGGATCTGGCGATTGCCGGGATCGTGTTCGGCGCCGTCGGCACCGCCGGTCAGCGCTGCACCACCATTCGAAGGGCGATTGTCCACGAGGATATCTATGAGCGCTTTTGCAGCTCCCTTATCAGGGCCTACCGGCAAATACGTATCGGCGATCCCCTGGACGAAGCGGTGCACATGGGTCCGTTGATTGATCCTGCGGCCGTGCAAACCATGCAGACCGCACTGCAGGCGTTGAAAGATCAGGGCGGACGAATTCTATACGGCGGGCAGATTATGTCCGGGGGGATCTATGATGCCGGCACCTATGTCACGGCCTGCATCGCCGAAGCCGAAGCGAACCTGAAGATCGTCCGGGAAGAAACCTTTGCCCCCATTTTATATGTGATCAAATATAAGGATATTGAAGCGGCTGTCAGCTGCCAGAATGCGGTGCCCCAGGGTCTTTCCTCGGCCATTTTTACCCGCGACCTGCGGGAAGCGGAATTGTTCCTGAGCCATCGCGGCAGCGACTGCGGCATCGCCAATGTCAACATCGGCACATCCGGCGCCGAAATCGGCGGGGCTTTCGGCGGCGAAAAGGACACCGGCGGGGGCCGCGAAGCCGGATCCGATGCCTGGAAAAGCTACATGCGGCGGCAGACGTCAACCTTCAACTGGTCCAGAGAATTGCCCCTGGCCCAGGGAATTCAGTTCGGGGTGAAATGAGCGCAGCCAGCTCAACGAATCTCTGGGAATCGCATTGGGAGTGGGGCGAACCCAAGAGGCGCCGAATAGGTCTAAAGCGCCAAGCGCTGAATGTTGAACAGCCGCTCAACCACCCGATGGCCCCGGAGGGATTGACCGGTTTTCGGGGACACGACCACAGAGTACCGGCTTGACATTGGCGTACCAATGCCAACATTTTGAATATGTCTGTCGAAAAATGTTCGACGACGAAATTGATAGACAGGAAAAATCGTTAAGGCGAGGAGGTTTGCCAATGACTGAGATACTTGAAAGAGACCGTACCGGAAAGTGTGAGGGAGAATGCAGCGACCGCGTTAGAGAGGGGGAAGAAGAACGCCAGGCCCAACTGAGCAGTGAATCGGTTGATTCCCCCGATTCTTTCCCGAGTGTTCCCTGGGCCAATTCCAGAAAGGAACAGCCCGGTGTCTATGGCGGTCATGTATGATGGGTTTTTCCCTTAATTAATTCAATCAATGACAAAAATATTGCAGGCACACCGGCGCGATCTGACCATGCCGCTGGTCTGAGTGCCTGATCTTCAAACACAAAAAGGGGGGCTGGCGCTCCCCTTTTTCTAACTATATTGGGTGATTCTCTTCAGATTTGACAGAAAAGTGAACGTGTGCCCGCCGGCCCTGTCGCCGGCGGCGGTTGTTTGCTGAAATCTGCGATAATAGTCGAGCAGATCCTCAAAGGTGTCCAAATCGTTCCAGGGGGGCAGCAGTTTGGTCTCGAGGCCCAGACGATGCGCTTTTTCAAGGGTTCGCGGCAGCACCTCGGCGGTGCTCCAGGGGATGTCCATAAACAGCTCCGGATGCGGCCGGCGCAGGCCGACGAGATAATAGCCCCCGTCGTGGCAGGGCCCGAACACGGCGTCGGCTCCTGCGGTCATCAGCAGCCGGAAGGATTGGGCCGCAATGGATCGCGGCAGATCGGGTGTGTCGCTGTCGATGATGGAGACCGCATCATACTCCCCCGCCAGTTTGTCCACGAAAATATTGCTCAGGCGTTCCCCCAGGTCTTTGCCCCGCTGGGGAAAAAGCTGAAATCCGTTCGAAAGGAACCTTGTGAAGTAGGTTTCGGAACCCTCCGGTGTATAGGAGATCGCCAGATCGATACCGGCCAGATTGCCGATCTCTCTGATTCTGTCCCGAATGAAACATCGATACAAGTCGGATGCTTCTGCGGTCGTAAACTCGGGCCCAAGACGCGTTTTGACCTGGCCCGGCACCGGTGCTTTGGCCACCACCACCAGAAGCAGTTTTTCATGGGAATTTTGCATTACAGACTCCACTGAACTCTGCAGCCCCGGCAGCATTGGGGCGGTGTTGCGGTTTGATGCCGTTTTCTGAAGTTGGTATATTTCTGACCCGACCAGATTTCCGCCAGCGAGCTTTCAAAGACGTTGCCCAGCGTAATCGAGGCGTAGTCGACTGTGGCAAACGGTGAGATGCAGCAGGGCAGCACGTTGCCGTTGGCGGTAATATACATCAGCGTCAGCGGCCGGTAGCAATTGCTCCACGGCAGCCCGGCTTCCGCTTCACCCTGAAGGCTGTCCACCGGGGTCGACCGGCCGGAGGCATTAAAACGGACACCCAGTTTGACGGCCAGTTCCTGGCTTTGCTCAATGAGCTCCGACGACCGCCCGGCCGGGTCCTGGAGGGATTTTGCAGCCCGGGCCACGCCGTAGCCTTTGTCGTCCTGGAAAAAAACCAGGCGCTGCAGATACACCTCGTCGATGCCGATGTCGGCGGCAAGCGCGATGAAGGCCGGAAGCTCGGCTATATTGTCGCGGGTGCCCAGAAACCACAGGGACAGCTTCGGGATGCCGGCCTGCTCGCGTTTTTTGAGGGCCAGAAAAGATTTGAGATTGTCGACGATACCGTCAAATGCACTGCTGCTGCGGATATTTTCATACCCGGCGGAACTTGCGGCATCCAGCGAGACGCGCAATTCGTCCAGTCCGGCGCTGATGAGTTCCTGCTGTCGCCGACGGTCGAGCAGGATGCCGTTGGAGTTGAACAGGACATTAACCTGGCGTTGTTTGAGATGCCGGATTATTGCGGGCAGGTCTTTGTTCAAAAGCGGCTCGCCGATGCCGTGCAGGTAGGCCTGTTCCAGATCGGGCAGTTGGTCCGTGATCCCAACCGCTTCCTCCAGCGATATGTCCCGATCCGGTTCCCAGTTGCCCCGATACAGGATACATCCTCTGCATCTCAAATTGCAGCGGTTGGTCGTCTCGATGTAGAGCACTTTAGGCAGTTTCAACTTCTGTTCCGCTTTCGGCATAATTATTAATGCTATTGTCCTTTAAAATCCGCAATCCGAAATCTGAAATTGTTATCTTTTGCTTCGACTTACATTTTTTTTGCACTTATGATGCTCTTATAATTTCCTGCTGTTTAACTTAGATCCCCCGGACAATCGTGGTACAGATGCTTCCGGTCCGCAGGGGTTTGCCGGCGGATGAAAACCGCCCTTGCAGTGGTATTTCTTTTCCCTGATAAATCGGGCAGTACTCATCCGGCTCATCCAGGCGGCCGCGCAGTCTGCGGCGGGCCGCGCACCCGCCCCCGCAATTTTGCACATGCTCGCAGCTCAGGCAAAATTCCGGGGTCTGGTGGGTTTGTTTGAACAGCGGGCTGTCGAAGATGGCTTCTTTTTTTTGCGCCAGGTCATCTATGCTCAGATCCGACTCGGGCCAGTAGACGCAGGCCTTCAGCTTTCTGTCCGGGGTAACACGCATGCTGCGGCCGCCACAGGGCGTTCCTTTCAAACCGTTGGCACCCAGAAAGGTATTCACCAGCGGTTCGGTGACGGAAATAATTTCACTCTGCTCAAAGAGAATCCGGTAAGCCTCCCAGTATTGATCGAAATTGGGGGTGAATTCCTCGGTGTACATGGGCTGGTAGGCATTGACGCGAAAATTCGCATCGAATGAAGCCGCCAAGCGCGCGATGCTCCCCAGATCTTTATAGTTCAAGTTCATCAATACCGCCAGGATCGAAACCCGGATGCCGAGGCGCCGGCAGCGCTCGATGCCCTCCATGACCGTGCGCCAGTTGCCTTCGCCGCGGAACTCGTCCTGACGGCGCTGATCCGGAAAATCCACTGAAAACTCCACATCGCCAAAATACCGCAGCTCCTCATCCGGCGTGATCGACAGGGTATAGCCGTTGGAGGCCAGGGTCATTTTAATATCGCGGCTGTGCAGGTAGTCGACTATCTTAAAATACTCCGGATTCAATCCGTTCTCGCCGGTGCCGAAACCGACAGATCCGATGTCAAGGCTTTCGCAGACCTTGCGGACATCGTCCAGGGTCAGGTCGTAGATCCGGTCCTGATCGCGATAGCAGTGTGCACAGTTCAGATTACAGTTGCTGGTCAGGCCAATTCCTACAGAAATCATGCTACTCACTCCCGTCTATGTGAATGCTGCATTCAGCAATTTGTTAATTGGTGTGTTGATGCTCGATTCTCGATACCGGATACCGGATGCCGGATGCCGGATGCCAGCATCGAGAATCGAGAATCCAGTATCAAGCATCGAGTTACGTTTTAAAAAAGTACTTCATCGGCACTAAAAACATATAATAGGCGGCCAGGATCGAGCCGCGCACGGTTCCGGTGACCTTGGATTCTCCAATGCGCTTGCGGTAGTTTATCGGCACGCTTTGGATCCGCAATCCCCGACGGGCGGCCTTGACCACCATTTCCACCGGCCAGCCATAGGTCATCTGCTCCATGTTCAGCTGGCGTAATGTCTGCGCTTTCACAGCCCGAAACGATCCGATATCGGTGATGTCTGCACCGTAGAGCAGCCGCAGCAGCATAACGATCAGGCGGTTTCCCAGCCGGCCGTGAAACGGCATGGCGCCCTTTTCCAGCACGCCCTTGATGCGGCTGCCGATCACCAGGTCGGCGCGATTCTCCAGAACCGGACCGGCGACGGCATCCAACTGCTGTGGATCGTCACTGCGATCGCCGTCCAGGAATACGATCAGGTCGGCCCCGGCAGCAGCAGCGGCCCTCGCTCCGGCCAGGCAGGCCGACCCGTAGCCTGGCCGCGCTTCCTGGACAACCCGCGCTCCGGCTGCGGATGCCCGCCCGGCCGTGTCGTCGGTCGAGGCATTGTCGACCACGATAATCTCGTGAACCCGGTCTGCAGGCACGGCGCCGACCACTTCCCCGATGGCGCCTTCTTCATTGAAGGCCGGTATGACCACGGATATTTTCATGCCTGATCCTCGATTCTCGATACTGGATGCTGGATTCTCGATACTGGATCCTCGTTTCTCGATGCCCGATATTCGGTTCTGGATGCCGGCGACAAAGCGCAGCGAGCATAGGGCATGGAGCTCAGCGGATGACGCTTAGGGTTAAATTCGATGAGCCGGACATCTCAGAATTACCAGACGCTAGCCCCAAGCATTATGCCTATGCGCTATGCGCTTTGATGCCAATTTCATTTTCCCGCTGAACATGGCCTTCTGTCATCTGCGTGCCGCGACGAAGTCCCGTCCGGCGGGGCGAAGACGGGTCATCCGTCTTCTGTCGTCCGTCTTCCGTCATCTGCCATCTGTCATCCGTCATCTGCTTGCCCTGCGTAGCCTGGAGGGCGAAGCAGGGTCATCCGTCTTCTGTCGTCCGTCTTCCGTCATCTGTCATCTGCCCTCTGTCTTCTGCTTGCCCTGCGTAGCCTGGAAGGCGAAGCAGGGTCATCCGTCTTCTGCCGTCTGCTTGCCCTGCGTAGCCTGGAGGGCGAAGCAGGGTCATCCGTCACCTAAGCGGCGCCTGCGCATTCAGGGACCAGTCGTAGTGCAAAAATTTGATTTTGGGCCCTGTGGCCCAATAATCCAGCGCTTGCGCATCGAGATACGGTCTCATATATTTCTGAACCGATCCTGATTTCGATTCGAAATCCCCGGCGAACCAGTCGAACAACCTTGATATGTAGAGGGTGTTATTGGCGGCGTCGATTTTTACTCCGCGCTCCGAGTTTATATATCGGCGGGTTTCCGACTCCAGCCTGGCCTGCACATTTTCAGCGGTGTAGGCAAACTGCGGCAATCGCGGGCAGCTCGACGATGCACAGATGATGGCAAAATGAATCCGGGGATCTTTCAACTGCCGACGTAGGATGTCGTGCTCGATATCGTCCGGGCTCAGACTCCTGCCGGCCACAACGTGCTGCCGGGTGGTAAAAAATTTGGTTGAGGTCCAGACGCCCGGCACGATGGTTTCACGTACACTTTTTTTGGGCTTCCATTCGATGACCTTGGCGATGGTGACGGCGTTGTAGGCATTTATCCAGAAGGCCAGTCGGCCGTCGCGGGACAGGGTATCGGGTCGGGCCGATTCCAGTGACGCCATATAGTCTTTGAAGGATCGGTCGGTGGCGACACCGTTGTAATCAACCAGCCCCTGGGGGTCCACATAGGTTTTTAATACGCGGTCGAAACTCGAATGGTCGAAATCGGCAGCCGAACCGGGCCGGCCGCCTGCGGTGACGACAAATATCAGAACAGCAATCAGAATTGCATTTTTTCTCATCGTGGCACCTCCGCCATCTTCTCTTTTTTTCGGGTGAGTTCCATGCCGGAAGCGTTGGCCTGCAAAGGATACTTTCTTAATATAAAGCCGCCTGCCAGAAGTGCAAACAGCGGCACGTATTCGACCAGCAAAATCCAGGTGGGCATAATCCCCAGGGGCGAGGAATACTTCAAATAGGACAGGCTGACCGTGCAAGCGAAGATCAGCCAGGCCGGGCTGGGATAGATTACCAGAAAGGGGATAATCAGGATAACATACCAGGGATGAAGCGAAGCCGGCATCAGGATCATCAGCAATCCCGTCAGAACATAGGCATGCCCCAGCATTTCTGAATCCGTTTTGGGTTTGAAGAAAACAACCAGCCCCACCAGCGCCAAAACCGTGACAAAAATCAGGGACAGCAGGTAGTAGTCGAGACCGGGGATCAGGCGCATCAGCAGGTACTTTAGGCCCAGGTTGAAGCTTTCATAAGGATTTTTCAGATAAACCGGCAAAAAACCGGATACATTGCGACCCACGCCGACAAAGGGCATGTAGAGCAGCACAAGGGTTGCCAAAAACGCCGCCAGCGCTTTGATTCTGTCGCCCCGATTCAGGAAAGCCGCCAGCAGGAGGGCCGGATACATCTTTACCCCCGCTGAAAAAGCCAGCATGACCGCCCCGGCTATTTTTTTGTGGACAGCGAATAAGTAAACGGCCGCTGCCACCAGGAATACCGTCAATCCCTCGAGATGCCCGCTGTAAGCAATTTCGAATATGACCAGAGGATTCCAGGCATAAATGATAATCCGGGTCGGGTGCAGCCGCAAATTGCGCAGCAGGGCAAGCAACACCAGCAGGGTCAGGATGTCGAAAAAAACCATGATCGCCTTAAAGCCGGCGACGCTGTCGCCCACCAGCCCATGGGATAGTCTGAAAAAAATCTGGGCCCCGGCCGGATAAAGGGTCCGGTAGTCTTTGCGGTTTATGTTCGGAAAAATCCGGTTGTCCCGCAGGGTTTCGAGTTCCGGTGCGCTGGGTGGGTAGCGGTAGGGATTGACGCCGTTTTGCTGGACGCGGCCGTCCCAAATATAGCGATACATGTCTCCGGAAAGCACGTTCGGTGCCGCCGGAACCAGGCTGATCCTGAAGATGACGGCAAAAATAAGGATGATCCCGATCAGAAACCGGGAAGCGGCCCCGGCCGGAATCGCTTTTAAAACCAATACAACGGCAGCCAGATACAAGGCGCTGAGCAACAAAAAGATGACGACATAAAATTCAGGCCCCGCCAGGCCGGCGAGGCCCGCAACCAGAGCGTGGAGTTTGAAATTGAGAAAGTAGATCGCAGCGCACACAATCCCCGATCCGGTAACTACGGCGAGCGTCACCCTGGAAATCGGCGTGCCGGTCTGCTTATGACTGGGTTTTTCCATATCCGTGTTTGACCGAGAGAAAAAAAACGTAGAAGAATCCTGAGGTGTATATCAGCAGGAAGGGGCTGACGAGGTACTTGCTGAAAAAAAGAAACATCAAAAGCCCGGTCAACGAATAGACCCCCAGAATAAATTCGAGAATCGAGATGGCATCCAGCGGAATCGAATAGCGTTTCCCGTGCCAGCTGTCCCCTTGCTTGCTGATACCGTATTTGGGGGTGCGAACAAAACCGCTTCTGATATTGAAAAACGCCTCCAGGACCGCTTTGGTGTTGTTGACGGCAATCCCCGTGCCCAGGCACATCAGAAACGGCAAAAACTTGATCCGGCTTTTCCAATCGCGATAAAGAAGTCTTTGGGAAAATAGATACAGGGTCGACGGCCCGCAGGTGGCCAGACACAGCAGGGTAAATATCATGATCGGAAAAGCGAGGGTGTCAAAAAACCATTGGGAGTACAGCATCGGGATGGAAGTCAGCACCACCAGCAGCATCATGGGATGAACCATATAGTGGGTCAGATGCAAAAATGCCTGGATTTTAACCAGAAGCGACTCGTCGGATCTAAACAACTGGCCAAGATTTTTTTTGGCGGTCTGGATGGATCCCTTTGCCCAGCGATGCTGCTGAGATTTAAAGGCATTGATGGTTACCGGTACCTCGGCCGGGCAGACCACATCGGTCACGAATTTAAGCTTCCAGCCTTTCAGCTGGGCGCGGTAGCTTAGGTCCAGATCTTCGGTGAGGGTGTCGGCCTGCCAGCCGCCGGCATCCTCGATGGTTGTTTTGCGCCAGACGCCGGCCGTGCCGTTAAAATTCATAAAAAATCCGCTCCAGGCACGCGAGGCCTGCTCGATGCCGAAATGGCCGTCGATTCCCATCGACTGTGCTCTGGTAAGCAGCGAATAGTCGCTGTTGATATGGCCCCAGCGGGTTTGCAGCATGCCGATCTTGGGATCTGTAAAATAGGGTACCGTCTCCTTCAAAAAGCTGCTGGTTGGGATAAAATCGGCATCGAAAATCCCCACAAGGTCGCCCGTGGCCGTTTCGAGGCCTGCTTTCAGGGCCCCGGCTTTGAAGCCGTCGCGGTTATCACGGCGGATGTAGTGAATATCGAACCCCTGGGCCCGCATTCGCCCGACCACGGACCGGGCGATGACAACGGTGTCATCCGTGGAATCGTCCAGAACCTGGATTTCAAGCAGCTCCCGCGGGTAGTCAAACCGGCAGACCGACAGGATCAAACGTTCGACCACATAACGCTCATTGAAAATCGGCAGCTGGATAGTCACCTTGGGCCAGTTCCGGGGGGGCACGTCGCGGTAGAATTTTTTCTTGATCTCGGCATGCTGCCGCAGGGCTTTGGGACGCTTCAGCCGATAGAAGATGATGAGTAAATAGCAGTTCATTCCGTAGGTAAACAGCGCTACCAGGGCAAACAAATAAATAATCAGCCAGAAGTATTGGATGTTGTCCGTCATAGTTCAACAGTTTAGGGACACTTCAAAGGACCGAAAATTGCTATGGCGACTGTCCCTTAGTCCTGAATTGGGTTGAAAACTTACAAGGCAGCTGGAAATAGACGGGCTGTTGAAAAAATGCCTCCAATTAATAATGGGCCGTTCGGCTCAACGACAGACTATTTACAATCAATGCCAAACTCAATAGGGTATTGGCTGTATTTTATATCGATAAACACATTAGTTCCTTGCCGCGTTGCGCAAGAGGTTGTGAGCAAAATTGAAACGGTTTTAGCGGTCTGCTCGCCCGGCGCCCCTTTTCCTGCGGGCGAGGACTGTCACCATCCCATGGCGGAGGTCAAATGTTTCCACGTCAAATCCGATTCTATCCAAACGGTCTTTGACCCAGTCGGGCGGGATGCGCAGTTTGCGGTAAACGCCTTTTCGCATTTGCCATTGCTCATGGATTTTTTCATAGATGACATCGTGAACCTTGACATGCTCCTTTTCATACTCCAGAAAACAGGTAAAGATCAAATTGGAATCACTTCTCACCGGTATAAAGCGCTCCAGTCCTTTCAATTCAAAGACCAGATCTCTGAAGGTAAGTACAAGCAAACCGCCGCCGGCCAATACCCGACAGGTGCTATGAAACAATGTATCAACTGCCGACAGGGATTCAAGATGGGTCAGGGTACGCCCATACAGACGATGATCTCCGGGTGGTCCGGGCTGTGTTTGCCAAAATTCAGCAGATCATCTTCGATGGTGTCGATGTCAAGCCCGCCGGCGTTTTTTTTCAGGTCCGCCAGCAGGCGCCGGCTGATATCGATCGCCATGACTTTAAAGCCTGCCTCGGCCAGGGGAATCGATTGAAAGCCGCATCCGGCACCCAAATCCACGGCCAGGCCGGAAAGCACCGGCCGGATTCCGTGATCACGAAAAAAATTGCGGTTCTCTTCCAGTTTCAGCTCAGAACCGCCAAAGATCCAGGCATAATGGGGTGCCAGAAAATTGTCGTAATGCGCTTTGACCTGGGCCATGATGTCGTCTCACTCTGGAATAATTAAACTGTTGATGGGGCTGTTTTTTTTTCGTTTGGCGGTAAAAAAATGGTGTTGGGCGCATGCAGGCTTCGCAAAACACCGAACACCATTTTTATCGATCACTATTCGGCGGTTTATTCGCCCCCACCGTATTTAAAGGAGAGATTTACCCGGGCCCGATAGGCTGAGACCTTGCCGTCTTCGACTTTCATGTCCAGTTTGGAAACCTCGGCAACTCGTAAATCCCTGAGAGTCTGACCGGCTTTCTCGACGGCGTTTCTGGCAGCTTCTTCCCAGGAATTTGGGCTGCTTCCCACCAATTCAATTACCTTGTAGACACTGTCAGCCATTTTTGCCTCCTTTCTTGTTGCGCGTTGCAGCAGCGCAATTTCAGTTCCCGTTTCAGCAGCGGTAGGTCGTCGAGACGCCTGCCCCTGCCCCTTTGGTCGCTTGCGGTTCTATGCGGATGTACCCCAGGTTTTCCTTCCGATCACCCTTTTTGAGATCGCGATCTTAAAATGGCAATTTCACGACTGTCCCGGTTGAATCCTCCGGGATCACGTCAATCAATGGGTTTAAGAAATGTTTAACGCTTGGACCGAGAAAAAGAGAGTCGAAAAGTACTGCGGCCAATCGAAGAAAGAAATCGTGCACGAGTTCGATCAGCCGATCGAATGGGTTGAAATGAATTATGAAAAACTCGGAATACCAACTGAGCTATCCGTTAAACTAAACAATCAATTTGCCAAAGTCAAGCTGGAAAATAGTACTTGCCAACCCGGCGAATCCCTTATATTGTTACGAGTTTATTAACAAGAAAAGGTGGAGTTGGATGAAATCTGAGACCTCGATAAGCAGATCGGTACCTGATCTTTCTATAAACATCGACGATATCTGCAAAGTCATCGTCGACAACCAACTAGCGAGTGGCGAAATTCCGTGGTGTCAGGGACAGAAAACCGATCCCTGGGATCACGTCGAGGCCGCCATGGGGCTGAGCATCGGCGGCTATCTGCCGCAGGCCCGGCGGGCCTTCGATTGGATGATCCGCAACCAGAATGCCGACGGCAGCTGGTTTTCCGCCTACACCCAGGGGGTTCCCGCGGATCGGACCAGGGACGCCAACATGTCCACTTACATCGCGGTGGGTGTCTTTCATCAATACCTGATAACCGGCGACTTTGATTTCCTGAAGCGAATGTGGAAAACAGTGGCAGCGGCCATTGATTTTGGGCTGCGTCTGCAGACCTCTGACGGGGAGGTGCACTGGGCGATCAGTCCTGACGGCAGAGTGGACCCCATGGCGCTGCTAACCGGTTCCAGTTCGATTTACATGAGCTTGAAGTGTGCCTTGGCCATTGCGAGAATACTGGGTCATCATACACCGGCCTGGCAGACCGCCTTGCGCAGGTTGGGAGACGCCATCCGCAATAAGCCCCATTTGTTTAATGTCACCAAGTCCCGGTTTTCCATGTACTGGTTCTATCCGATTCTTGCCGGTGCGCTGACAGGCAGGCAGGCCCAGGCACGGGTCGACAAATACTGGAAAAAGTACATCATCGAAGCCCGCGGGGTGAAATGTGTCCACGACGAACCTTGGGTCACAATTGCCGAGTCGTCGGAATTGACCATCGCCCTGGCGGCCATGGGAAATCTTGAATTGGCCAAAATTGTATTCAGTTGGATCGTCGACCGGCGGTTTGATGACGGATCCTACTGGTGCGGCTTTACCTGCCCCGATATCATCGTGTGGCCCGAGGATAAAATTACCTGGACCAACGCCGTTGCGCTTATGGCCGTGGACACCATTTATCAGCTGACCCCTGCCGGACAGATTTTCAGCCACCAATTCTGGGAAAAATTAGGGGTTTTGACCTGAATCCGGGCAGCGGATAGCCGGTATGACTAAGTTGAGGGGCCGTGGGGTTTTACCCGGTAGTCTTTGCTATCATATAGTCGCTTTATCCCGTTTGTCGCAGTGTCCGGCTGGGGTATGCGCCCGGGCCAGCCGTAACAATATGATCGAGGAACTTGGGTGCGGCAGCTATCTCGCGTCGATTGGATCCGAGTTAGCCCCAATAGACATATTCCCCCGGTGGCGAGGATCGTATCTGCCTGTCTGGATTCAGCGCAGGGGATAGGGGGCGTGTACGGAGTTCGGAAACGATTTGTTACGGCTGGCCCGGGCGCATACCCCAGCCGGACAGAGCAGAAATTGAAAACCTCCCCGCCGCTCCAATAAATTGACTGCGAACCGATGGATATTTTTGGGATGTTCCCGTGAGAAGAGATCACCGGCCTTTTTACATCAAGAAAACCTTCCAGAAATTGCAGGAGTTTTATGTCAACCACTTCCTGAGGCCTCAACTCGAACACCTTGGCAAAGGCTTCACCTTTATGAAGCCCTGGCATGTGGAAATATTCGGCGCTCCCATCGAAGTAGGCGACTGTGTAAATGTGGTTGCCTCCTCCGATAAGAAGGTCCGTCTGGCGATCTGGTCTGATCAGAAGGGCAAAGGGCGCATACGGATCGGAAACTATTGCCTGATTTGTCCGGGAGTGCGCATCGGCGCCGCCGATGAGATTCTGATCGGTGACAATTGCATGTTGGCCAGCAACGCCTACATCACCGATTCGGATTGGCACGACGTCTACAACCGCATAACGCCGGGAAAAACCGCTCCCGTTATTATCGCTAACAATGTCTGGATCGCAGACAGCGCCATCGTCTGCAAAGGCGTCAGCATTGGTGAAAACAGCATCATTGGCGCCGGAGCGGTGGTGGTGGACAGCATTCCGGCCAACTGCGTGGCCGCGGGCAATCCGGCCAGAATCGTAAAACAGCTGGACGCCGCAGAAGCTTTCACGACCAGGGCCCAGTTTTTCGCCGATTCCGAAAAACTGCTGCAAGGCTTCGACCAGGTGGACCGGGAGCTTTTGCGTAAAAATTCATTCCTGCGTTGGCTGAGATATCTGCTGTTTCCGTCTAGTAAAGACTAGAAGACAGACAACAGAGGACGGAGGCTAATGAATGCGGAATTCGGAATGCGGAATGCGGAATGTGGAATGCGGAATGTGGAAAAGAAAATGGTCGCATGTTCGTTGTTCCTATTTTCCGCATTCCGCATTCCAACTTCCGAATTCCATAGAGTTTCCAGCAACCGATGATCGGTAATACTCGGAACCGGATCCCACAAACCGGATAACCGCGACCGCTAGATCCCTGCCAGCGCCTGCCTCAAATCCTCTATCAGCGCATCCGCCTTTTCAACGCCAACCGACAGCCGGACCAGGCTGGGACTGATGCCTGCCCTGGCAAGATTTTCAGGACTTAGGGCGACGTGGGTATTGGTGATGGGCTGATTGGCCAGACTGGTCACTCCGCCCAGACTGGTGGCAAGCTTGATAACCTCAAGCCGGTCCATAAACTGCTTGGTACCATCAAAATCTGCGTTTACCTCAAAACTGAGCATGCCGCCAAAGCCTTTCATCTGCCGCCGGGCAATCTCATGATCGGGATGGGAGGCCAAACCCGGGTAATGGACCGACTTTATTTTTTCGTGCCGGTCGAGGTAGGCTGCAATTTTCATGGCACTGTCATTGTGGCGCTGGATGCGCAGCTCCAGGGTTTGAATACCTCGTAAGGCCAGAAAAGCCGTCATGGGATCCATGATGCCCCCGAGAATTTTGCGATAGGTCCAGAGCCTTTCATAATGTTGCTGATGGCAGCAGAGAAACCCGGCGGTGATATCGTGATGCCCACCGATGTATTTGGTGGCGCTGTGGATGACGATATCCACGTCTAAGTCAAGCGGCCGCTGGTTAACCGGCGAGGCAAAGGTTGAATCCAGCATCACCAGGGCGCCTTTGCGGTGGGCCGCTTTTGCCAGCGGTTTGATATCGGCCACCCTCAGCAGCGGGTTGGTGGGTGTCTCAAGGTAGAGGATAGCGGCGCCCCGGTCGATCTCCGCCAGCAGCTGGGATTGATTCCAGCAGTTTACAAAAACCGTCTCGACATTCAGGCGGGGCAGGACGTCATTTAAGAATTCAAAGGTGGCCCCGTAAACTTCCGGGCTGGCAATAAGTCTGGCGCCGGCTTGAATATGGGCCATTATGGCAGTGGTGATGGCCGCCATACCGGAACCGAATCCAAGACATCTGTCATAGCCTTCCAGCTCAGCCAATGCATTTTCGACGGTTACCACCGAAGGATTGTGCCACCTGGAGTAGATATACCCGCTGTGATTGTGCACCACATCGATGAGTTCATCGGAATTTTCAAATTTATAGGTTGCGGTCAGATGTACCGGCGGGATAACGGGTTTGCCCTTCACGCGACTTTCTCCTTTCGGGTGCCGCCTAATCAATCTAAGGATAATTTGTTCATTCGGGCCGCAAGGCCGTCAACTGCGACGGCTGGCGCCGAACTCCTATTTTCCAATCGAGTTGAAAAGCGGGTTGGCTGTTTTTAGTTGTAGGCCATCGGATGGTTATAACCCCAAGCGGCGACCGGCTGCAAACAACGAACAGCAGATAACAATTAACAACCAATTGAGCGCCTTTCGCTCGATTAGGCAATATATTACAGTCGATCTGAAATGGCAATTCCAATCAGCAGGCAAGATATCAGTTGACATCGTCATGAATTATATATAAATAAGAAAGACCGGTCGGTTTTATCATAGGCCCATTGTCCACTGACGGCCGCGACAACGGTTATACTGGTTTTTTGTATCGAGCCACCGGCTCAAAAACTATTTTTCAGGATACAGCATGGCTGCTAAAGGGACCCAGACGCGCCGCAACATCATCGAAAAATCCTTGCAGCTTTTTTCCGTCAAAGGCTACTACAACACCTCGATAGTCGATATTCTAACGGCCGCCGGTCTGACCAAAGGCGGTCTTTACGGCCATTTTGCCAGCAAAGAGGAAATTTGGTACGCAGTTTATGATGAGGCCGTCAGCATCTGGAAAGGAATTGTTTTCAAGGGAATCCGCAACAACTCGGATCCGCTTAAGAGGCTTGATAAATTTATCGAAAACGATATGCAGGATTATCTAGGCGCCGATGTTTTCGAAGGCGGCTGCTTCTTCCTCAATATGCTGGTGGAACTCTCGGGCCAGTCAGTCTCGATGAGCAGACAAATTCTGCGCGGCTTTGCGAGACTATCCGGCCTGCTGCGCTCCTGGCTGGAGGAAGCCGATCGCAATGGAATGCTGCAGGACAACCTCGATTTAAAAGAGGTTGCCAATTTTATAATCATTTCGTTGAACGGGGCGGCGGCGCTTTATACTTCCAGCAGAGACCCGGACATCCTGGATCAAACCGTGCGCCAACTGCGCAATTATGTCAATCAGCTCAGGCGTTGAAGATAGGGTGATGTGTCCCGGAAATTTTCATGCCCCGGTGCGCACAGCGAAGCATTACACAATATTATTCATTGAAATGTCATAATTATCCTCTACACCATATATGACATGACAATTTAATGAAAATGAATTCGTTAAAGGCGGATTCTTTTTTTGGCAAAATTAATATACCGACCGGTCTGGTTATAATGTGGCTGGAACGAATCTCGTGTGAAACTACGGAAAAATCTATCTCACGCAAAGCCGCAAAGACGCAAAAGAATTAACTAATATTATGAATTATCTTGGCGCCTTGGCGTCTTTGCGTGAAAATAAACAGTTTCTTTTTTGATCAGACTGGCCGCTCAATCTTTCTACTAATACACAGGAGGTGATTGCCATGGATTTTAAGCACTTGCTTGCGGATCGAACCAATCAGATGGGTGTTAATGTCATTCGGGAGATATTAAAAGTGGTGGCCCAGCCCGGAATGGTTTCCCTGGCCGGGGGGATTCCAGCCCCGCAAAGCTTTCCAATGGAGATTATCCGCGAGTTGACCGGCATCGTTATCGAAAAGTATGCCTCCGGGGCCTTCCAATATGGTCCCACGGAAGGTTTCTGGCCATTGAGAGAGGTGCTTGCGGACTATCTTGGGGACAAGGAAATCAAGGCTGATCCCGGTGACATTATCGTCGCCAGCGGCTCCCAGGGAGTCCTGGATGCCGTCGGGAAGGTCTTGATCTCCAGGGGCGACATGGTGGCGGTCGAAGCCCCCACTTACCTGGGCGCCTTGCAGGCATTTACCCCCTACGAGCCGGAATATGTCAGGATGGACACCGACGACGACGGATTGATCCCCGGCTCCCTCGAAGACGTGCTAACTTCCGGTAAAATAAAATTTGTCTACCTGGTTCCGACTTTCCAAAACCCCACCGGCCGCACCATACCGGCGGAGCGCCGCCGGCAGATTGCCGCTATCATCACCCGCCACAACGCCCTGCTCGTGGAAGACGATCCATACGGCGCCCTGCGCTACCGCGGACGGGATATCCCGCCCATCAAAACCCTGGCACCGGACAACGTTATCTACGTCAGCACCCTCTCCAAGGTTTTCGCCCCGGGGCTCAGAATCGGATTTTGCCTGGCACCCGCGCAGATCAGAAAATGGCTGGTCATCGTCAAACAAGGCATCGACCTGCACACAAGTACCTTTAACCAGGCCCTTGCGGCCGAGTACATCGGCGCCGGATTTCTGGCATCCCATTTGCCGAATATTATCGACCTGTACCGACCCAAACAGGAGGCCATGCTGTCAGCGCTGGACGCTTATTTCCCGAAAGGATTCAAGTGGTCGCGGCCCGAGGGCGGCATGTTTCTCTGGGTCGAGGGCCCGCCGGGTTTCGATATGGAGCAGGCCTACTGGCAGGCGGTAAAGCGCAAGGTCGCTTTCGTACCGGGCAAATACTTTTTCACCACCCGGCAGGAGGGCCTCGAAACCATGCGTCTGAACTACACCATGACCGATGAGGAAACCATCAGGGCTTCGATCAAAACGCTTTCAGAGGTCATCAGAGGCCAAGAGCGCCACTGAAGGCAGCAGGGTCGCTGGAGGTGAATGGCCGTGGCCTCCCAGAAATATCTTATAATATTGGGCCTTGTGTTAATCAAGTAGGGTCCTTAGAGCCAAAAAATCCCAAGCACCAAATAGCAAATAATAAACAATATTTAAATTCCAATTTTCAATGACCCAAACATGTTATCGCCTTGGTCCCGGGTTTTGGCATGATATGACGCCTACCGACGCCGGATCGAATGGATCAAATCCATCTGATTCATCTGTGTCATCTGAGTCATTGTTTTCGAAGATTGGTTTTGAATTTGGATATTGTGCTTTGGAATTTGTTTGTGATTTGAATTTTGTGATTTGGGATTTAAAAAATGAATGCAAGAATTGGAACGACTCAACAATCTACCGGAGTTCGAGAAATTACCGATACGACACCAGTCGATATCTGCCGACTTCTTGAAATTTTGAATTGAGGATCAGGCGGGTAAAAAAAATGAGGCAGCTGACCGGGGGCGCCCGCCCCGGGGATCGGCTGCCTCATTTTTCGCTACGATGAAGCCTTGACTAGATCTTTTCTCTGAGCGTCTTGCCCGGTTTGAATCTGATCGTGTTCCTGCCCTTGATTTTGATCTTCTCACCGGTCTGAGGATTGCGGCCTTTGCGGGTTTTGCGGTAGACGTTGCTAAACGTTCCAAAACCAACCAGTGTCACTTTGCTGTTGCGTTTTTTCAAACCTTTGGTCACCCCATCGAGGAATGATTCCAGCAATCTGCCCGCCGCAGCCTTGGAAATTTTTGCATCCTTTGCCATTTTTTCGATTAATTCTGCCTTTGTCATCGGTCCTCCTTACCATTTGGATTAAAAACCATCATGATTTGTATAAGTTATAACTTTACCGCAATCTTTCGCAATGGTCAAGCGTGCGTATCCGAATAAAAGCATTAATTCGATCCCCGAGTTTGGCACGTTCGTTGCTTGTAATTGGCGTATCCGTATTCGTATGTCAGTGGACTGACCCGACAGCATAAACTATTTCAGTGCCGGCAGGTTGGCGGCCATGCAAGCCGGCACCGCCTGGTGTGTGAATTTTTATCCTCTGAAAGCGGCCAACCGAACAGGAGACCGCAATGGCGGCAAAAACATCGATCAAATTCCACCTGGAACCGAATTGGGATGAACTTGAAAAAATCCGGAAGAAGAGCATGCTTTTCCTGCGGTCCCATGGGCTCTCAGATGACAGCATTCATACGCTGTCGATGATCGTCAGCGAACTTGTCGAAAACGGAATTAAATACGGCGACTTCAAGAAAAAGGGCGCTAGCGTCGTTGTCGTCATCCGCCTAGCGGCCGGCAAAATTACAGTGGAGGTATTAAATCCGATCGCTGAGAGCGCCGATGCGCATTTGTCGAAGTTGGATCAAACCATCCGCTGGATACGCGGTTTTCAGGATCCCCTTGAAGCATACGTCGAAAGGATCACAGAGGTTTCGAAAAAACCGCTGCATGACACCGAGAGTTGTATCGGCCTGGCGAGAATAGCTTCTGAAGGCAATGCCACGCTGGATTTTCTCCTGACTGAAAACAGCATGGTGAGAGTATCGGCAGTTTCCCATTTGGATGGGGAATGCCCGATGTTATCTTGAAATAACCGCAAAACATATCCTATCCCGGTATAACCGACGCAGATCCGCGACCGAGATCCTGGGCGAATCCGGAAGTCGACCGCGGCAGCGATAGACCTTGACATTCGACCCAGCGTGTCTTAAAAACTATGCCGATCAGTTTCCAAGTCAGGCGTTGCCGCTGCATTGAACTTTCACGATCGGAAAGGATTCATAGCGCTTCTCCAGAAAATATTCCATGACACAAAACGCGGTACGGGCTGCTGTGATAACACCGCCGGAATATGGCGGTGCGAGGCGGGCCAACCATCAGCGCAGGGTTAGCTGGTTTATTTCGAAGCTAGCCTTTTTTTATGGGTTTATTCGGCGCTAAAGGCCGCAGCACATTAACGCCGCTTGATAACTGCGATGACGAACTTGCCGCCGGCAGGCGGTCTGACTAAAACAGATGCAGCCAATATCAAATTTCAACTCCCCAAGACAGTTAAGATCGAGTCTTGAAAATCAGCTTGACACCTGATTTTCGTTAATGTTATTAGTACAGATTTTAATAAGCGGCAGAGGCGTCGTTGAACAAACGACCGAGGCGTCGTTGAACAAACGGCAGAGGCGTCGTTAGCAAACGACCGATGTGTTGAACTAAAATCCAATCCTTGCTCTGGAAAGCACCAGGGCTTTATTAGCCGGAAGGAGGATGAATGCGAAGGTACGAAACGTTTGTAATTATGGATCCGGAATTGTCGCAGGATCCCCGGGATCAAGTCATTCAACGAGTCGAAGATTTGATCCCCCAGATGGACGGTTTTCTGGTTTTCACCGATATTTGGGGTGAGCGCAAGCTGGCCTACGACATCAAAAAGAGGTCTCGCGGCTACTATGTGCGCTTCGACTACTGCGGGCTGTCGCCGCTGGTCAACGAGATCGAGCGCTTTTTCCGCATCGACGATCGCGCGCTCAAATACATGACCGTCCTGCTCGACAAGGATGCCGACCTTGACAAAATCAAGGCGGAAAAAGCCGCGGCCGAAAGCAAGGCGGAGGTAGAAGACGCACCGCAGGAAGCCGCTCCGGAGGCTGAAGCCGCAGCGGCACAGACTGCCACCGAGACGGAAGCCGCGCCGCAGGAAGCCCCTGTAGAGGCAGATACCGCACCGGTAGAAGCCCCGACGCCAGTCGAACAAGACGCGGAGAAAGACGTTGCGCCCACTTCTGATGCGAGTGACACTGCAGCGGAAACCACCCCAATGAAAAAACCAGAGGAGGCATAAATCATGGCCGCACCGTCAAGAGGCCCCAGAGGCCATAAAAGAAGCCATAATCCCAGAAGGAAAAGAAGAATATATCATCGCCGGAAAGTTTGTCGCTTCTGTGCGGATACAAGTCTTGTCATCAGTTACAAGGATCCAAAATCATTGAGATATTTTATTACCGAACGCGGCAAAATCACCCCCCGGCGGCTGTCTGGATGTTGCGCCAAGCACCAGCGCACCCTCACCCGTGCGATCAAGCAAGCCAGAACGATTGCTTTTTTGCCGTATGTCGGATCAGTCGATCTGCGTTAACACTGCGCAACCGGCGGGCGACGATTCAGGGAATTTCCCGCAAACCCTTATCGGTATATCAGGAGCAATGGTAAAGGATACTGTCACTGGTGTCTTAATCACTAGCGCGATATTTTTCATCTCGGTATTCATTCCGATTATCGGGTTTGCAGCCGCGCTGTTTATACCTCTGCCGATTCTCTTTTATCGCTCCAAGCTCGGTAGAATGAATGGGTTGATCGTCGCGGTAGTCGCCAGCATGATCATGATGGCCATGATCGGCGGTATGTCATGTCCATCGATGTAATATTTTTTGCCGGGCTTTTGCTGATCGGTTTTATGTTGGGCGAGTTGTTCGAGTTAAATCTTTCGGTCGAACGCACGGCCCTGATTGCATCCGGCAGCGTCGTCGCGTCGGGATTGATCAGCTTGATATTTTCCAGCATGCTGACCGGCAACGGCATTCTCGCGATCGTCTCCGACTACGTCGCCAAGAATCTGGAGCTTTCCCTGGTATTGTACGAAAGCATGGGAATGTCGCCTGAGAATATCGAGCTGATTTCCCAGTCACTGGATAAAATCCATCAAGTCTTGGTGACCATAACGCCGGCACTGGTCTCGGCCACCACCCTGTTCGTGACCTGGGTCAGTATTCTGCTCGCCAAACCGATGCTGATGAGTCGGTCGCTTTTTTATCCGGATTTTGGGCCCTTGAAACTGTGGAAGGCGCCTGAATACCTGGTGTGGGGCGTCATCGGTTGCGGCCTGGCGTTGTTTCTGCCCTATCCGGCAATAAAGATCATCGGATTAAACGGTCTGCTCATATTGTTGACGGTTTATTTCTTCCAGGGCATTGCCATTGTTTCGTTTTATTTCGACAAAAAACGGTTGCCCCGGTTTGTGAGGATTTTTCTGTACACCCTGATTGCGATGCAGCAGCTGATTTTGCTGGCAGTCATTGGACTCGGTTTTTTTGATTTGTGGATTAATTTTCGAAGATCGGGCCAGAAGACAGGATAGAAATATTGAAGACTGAAGATTGAAGAACGACTATTGAAGACTGAAGATTGAAGATTGAAGATTTATTGTATTCTGTCGATTTTAATAACTAAAAACAACGGTCGCGCATTATTCTGTTTTCCTGATTTCTGTCTGGACTCTGTTACGTCTAACATCGGTTGTTAATAATAAAGACGGAGCGAAGCGACATCCTCAAATCTTCAATCTTCAATCTTCAATATAGCTATGGAGGTTTTTGCAATGAAAGTGATTTTGAAAGAAACCATCAACTCCCTCGGCATTATCGGCAGCGAGGTTGCCGTCGCCGATGGTTATGCCCGCAACTACTTGCTTCCCCAGAACAAGGCTGTTTTGGCAACCCCTCAGAATAGACGCAAAATGGAGCAGGAAAAGGCCAAATTCGAAATTCAGATCGCCAAAGAGCGCAAGCTCGCTGAGGAAATGGCCGAGAAACTCGAAGGTGTGGTCTGTCAGATAGCGGCCAAAGTCAGTGATGAAAATCGTCTCTACGGATCGATAACAACCAGGGATATCATCAACGCGCTGGCTTCGCAGCAGGTAGTGGTTGAAAAGAGAATGGTATTGCTCAAAGAGCCCATCAAAGAGACCGGCAGTTTCAAGGTGCCGATCCGGGTTTATAAGGAAGTGGAGCCGGAGATAACCGTTGAGGTCGTGCCCGAGTAGTGGATCGGAATTTTTGTTGTATCTGATCGAACGGACTGCCTCAAACGAGAGACACCGGTAGCGCGGTATTCACCTGATCGAGCGTATCGCGGAAAGGGTGCACGCAGCCGGTCCGGCGGCCGAACTCTTTTTTTACCGCACTCCCGGGAATCCAGAATTCCAACAGGGGCGCTGCCCCCGAACTCGAGGAAAAATGGCCGAACGCCAGGGGCCAAAGCCGAATGACTCGGCACCGTATAACCTTCCCCCGCAAAATATCGAAGCGGAGGAATCCATTATCAGTGCTATCCTTGTGGATAACAACACCCTGCTGGATGTAATCGAAATCCTGGCACCGGAAGATTTTTACCGAACCGCCCATCAAAAAATCTATGCTGCCATCACCGACCTGTTTGACAAGACAGAACCCATCGACTTGGTCACCCTGGCCAACCGGCTCAAGGAAAAAGGGCAGCTCGAAGAGATCGGAAGCGCCAGCCACCTCGCACATCTGGTAGATACGGTCCCTTTGGCGGTCAACGCGCAGCACTATGCTAAAATTGTCCATGACAAGGCATCGTTAAGGCGCTTGATCGAAAAAGCCAATGCCATCGTCAAACGCTGTTTCGAAGAGCGCGGCAATGCCGATGATGTCATCGACTTTGCCGAATCGGCCGTTTTCGAAATTTCTGAAAAGAAAGCCCAGCAGGCTTTCTCGCCCCTTAGCAAGCTGATCCTCGGCAACATCGAAACCCTGGAAGAAAATCAGGGTAACCGCAGCCTCGTCACCGGCGTCCCGACGGGATTCAGCCATCTGGACAACCTGACTTCAGGATTGCAGAACTCCGATCTTATCATCCTGGCGGCGCGACCCAGCATGGGCAAAACCGCTCTGGCGCTGAACATGGCCCGCAATGCCGCCGTGGATGCCGGCATTCCGGTAGCCATCTTCTCCCTGGAAATGTCCAAGGAGCAGCTGTCGCTGCGAATGCTGTGTTCGGAGGCACGCATCGATTCTTCTCGCCTGAGGGGCGGCTTTTTCAGCATGGAAGATTGGCATCGGCTGACCGACGCCGCCGGGGTTCTTTCGGAAGCACCGATCTACATCGACGACTCCCCCAGCCTGTCGGCCATGGAAATACGCGCCAAGGCCCGCCGGCTGAAAATGGACAAAAATATCGGCTTGATTATTATCGATTATCTACAGCTCATGCAGGGACGTGTCGGCGCCGAACGCAGAGACCTTGAAATCTCCGAGATCTCCCGCTCCCTGAAAGCGCTGGCCAAGGAACTCGAGCTTCCGGTTATGGCCCTGTCGCAGCTCAACCGCATGCTGGAACAACGCACCGATAAAAGGCCCCGGCTTTCGGATCTAAGAGAATCCGGTGCACTGGAACAGGACGCGGATGTAGTGGCCTTCATATACAGAGACGAAGTATACAACAAGGAAGAAGATAATCCCAACCGGGGGACTGCTGAAATCCTGCTCTCCAAGCAACGCAACGGCCCCACCGGTGATATCCATCTAGCATTTCTAAATTCCTTTACACGCTTTGAAAACCTGGCGCCCGAGGATGCCGCGGCAGGCGTCTGAGCATCGTAGAACCCCAAAGAATGTATTGAAAGAAAAGAAATATATCCAATTTACCAGGTTCTAGAATTTCCAAATTCCAAATATCTTATCCTTGAAGAAACTTTACGGAAATACTAGCGGTCTAAAAGCGAATCAGATAAAGCGGTTGGAAAATCTTTATCGGCGCCGCATCCCGCCGGAATTCATCGTCACCCCCGAACTGGCCCGTGACCTTTGCAGATTGTCGCGCGAGTTGAACCGGCAACTGGGCATCCTGGTAAACCGCCGCAGTAAAATTGTTTTCGTAATCGTCGGCGACAATAAAAAAATCGTCATCCCCAACACCGGCGAGTATCTCGCCGCACCCGGCCGCCTCAAAGGGCTGAGGTGCATTCACACGCATTTGGGTCATGAACGTCTGACAGACGACGATCTTACCGACCTGGCCCTGCTGAGGCTGGACCTGATGGCCGTTGTGTCGAGCAATCATGATGGATTGCCGCAAAAGGTCCACTACGCCCACATTATGCCCAGGAATCCGGAAAAAAGACCCTATCAGATTCTGCCGCCGTTGAACCCCGGAAGTCTCGATATCGGCTGCCTGGAGCTAATTCAAGCTCTCGAAGACGAATTGGCTCGCTCCGGCAGGGGTTTTAATGCCGACGCAGCAAATGAAAGAGCCCTGCTGGTCAGCGTCTCGTCTGAATCCAGAGATCTGGCGGAAGAATCCATGGCCGAACTTCGAGAACTGGCCCTGTCGGGTGGTATCGATGTTGTCGGCGCCGCACTGCAGCAAAAAAGCAAAACCGGCTCGCGGCTGCTGATCGGGCCGGGCAAACTGCAGGACCTGGCTATCCTGGCCTTGCAGGAGGCCGCAACAATGATCATCTTCGATCAAGAGCTCAATCCTTCCCAAATCAGGTCAATTACCGATCAAATCGATTTTAAAGTCATTGACCGCACCCAGTTGATTCTGGATATCTTCGCTCAGCGCGCCCAGACCCGCGAAGGCAAACTGCAGGTGGAACTGGCCCAGTTGAAGTATTTGCTGCCTCGGCTGGTGGTCAAAAACACGGCGATGTCGCGCTTGACCGGCGGTATCGGCGGACGCGGCCCCGGTGAAACCAAATTGGAAATAAATCGGCGCAGGGCCCGGGAACGTATTGCCCGTTTGGAAAAAGCATTGTTGGCGGTCAGGGAGCAACGCAGCCAGCAAAAAGCTCAGCGGCGCAAAAAAGCGCTGCCGGTCATATCCATCATTGGCTATACCAACGCGGGCAAATCCACCCTGCTGAACACTTTGACCAAAAGCAAGGTAGTGGCCGAAAGCCGGCTTTTCGCCACCCTGGATCCCTCTTCCCGGCGATTGCGGTTTCCAAGGGATTTTGAAGTCATTATCACCGACACGGTCGGATTTATCAGGGATTTGCCCAAAGACCTGATGGCGGCTTTCCGGGCCACGTTGGAGGAGTTGGAGAGCGCCGATCTACTGCTGCACATCATCGACATCAGCAATCCGCGCTTTGAGGAACAAATCAAATCCGTCGAAAAAATCCTGGCTGACCTCAACCTGCATAAAACCACCACGGTAAAGGTGCTGAACAAGATCGATCGGGTTGATACGCAAACCAGCCGGCGTTTGGCCCGTCAATTGAAGGCAACGGCCGTGTCGGCCAAGTCGAAAGCGACCCTGACTCCCCTGATTGAAAAAATGGAAACGCATCTGGAAGGACGAATGTTGAATAGCGAATGAAGATTGAAGACTGATGAATGAAGATTGATGATTGAAGGAATTCTACCGTTTTTATTTTCTGCTTTCTTTTGAATATCTGAATTAAGTCTTACACTTTCATTGTAACATATCGACTCTATAATCGCCCGAGCGTGGCGACACCATAATTCGTCATTCGACAATTGTCATTTGACATTCCCCGAAAGGTTCTCCCATGGATTTTGAACGCCACATGCAGCTGGCCGTGACCGCCGCCCAAAAGGGTGCCCGCACCGTGCGATCGCACTTTGGCAATATTTCGCAGATTCGAAAAAAAGCGGCCGAGGAGATCGTGACGGAGGCCGACACCGCCGCCGAAGAACAAATAATCAATGCCATACGCAGCGACTTCCCCGAGCATGGAATTCTGAGTGAAGAGCGCGGCCTGTCCAAAAGCGGGTCGGAATACCGGTGGATCATCGATCCGCTGGACGGCACGGTAAATTTTGCCCACCAGGTGCCGATCTTCTCCGTATCGATCGCCCTGTCCTACCGGGACTGCGTTGTGCTGGGAGTGGTTTTAGATCCTATCAACGACGAGATTTTCTCAGCAGCCAACGGGCAGGGGGCCCGGCTCAATGGCCGGCCGATTCGAGTCTCGACGGTCACCAACGTCCGGGAAAGCCTGCTGGTCTCCGGGTTTCCTTACAATGTCAACGAGGTTTTTGAGCCGTTGATCACCCGCTGGGGCAACTGCCTGCGAGCCGCCCAGGCGGTCCGGCGTTTGGGATCGGCAGCGCTGGATCTGTGCTACGTGGCCTGCGGCCGTTTCGAGGGCTACTGGGAACAGAATCTTAAACCGTGGGATACGGCCGCCGGGGCCCTGATAGCGGCCGAGGCCGGTGCGCGGGTAACAACCTTCTCCGATCAGCCTTACACCATCGACCGGGACGAGATTCTGGCGACCAATGGGGGCATTCATGCGCAGATGCTGGGATTGCTGCAAATTTGAGCAGGAACAAGCCGGGATCTCAGCGGCCTGGCGGGGAGAAGACCGCATGATCTCCCCTTGCCCGCAGCGCGCTGCGAACTCGAGCAAGGAGAGAGCAAAAAACTGCGACGCATGTCAGGCTCAGAAGTTGCCGGATTCCAGTTTGTTGCGGAAGAAGCTGACCTGTTTGCGAATGGAGCTGTTTTGCTTGATGCCGCGTTCGATACAGTTGATCGAATGCAGTGCGGTGGCATGATAGCGATTGAACGATTTTCCGATGCTCTGCAGGGGCGCATCCGTGTAATGGCGTGACAGGTATATCGCGATTTGCCGGGGCCGGACGAAGTTTTGCTTGCGCGAACGCGAAATCACATCCTGGATGGAGACATTGTAGTATTTGCAGACCAGCTTTTTGATGACATCGATGGTGATGTGTTTGCGCTGGCGGACGATGTTTTTGACGACGCTGGCGGCCAGATTGAGATCGATCGGAACACCCAGCAGCGACGACTTGGCGGCAACTCCGTTCATGCCGCTTTCCAGCTGGCGGACGTCGTCGGTCAGTTCTCCGGCAAGGTAGTGAATCACATCTTCGGGTATCCGGTAGCCGTTGATTCCCATCTTTTTTTGCAGGATCCGCACCCGGGTCCGGAAATTCGGCGGATCGATGGTTGAAATCAACCCGTAGGACAGGCGCGATCTTAATTCGTCGCTGAGCTTGGGAATATCCGCCGGCAGATAGCAACTGGAAAAAATGATGCGTTTGCCGGATTCGAAAAGCATGTCGAGGGCCAAGGCTAGTTCTATCTGGGTCCGCTCTTTACCGCTGAGGTAGTGAATATCATCCAGCAGCAAGACGTCACACTGGCTGCGGTATTTGCTTTTGAACTTGTCGATGTCGTCATGCCGGTAGGCCTGGACCATTTCGTTGCTGAAATTTTCAGCCGTCACGTAATAAACCCGCTCGCTGGGACAGATCGACAGCACATGATTGCCGATGGCCTGGGACAGATGACTTTTTCCCATACCGGTCTTGGACAGCAGGAAGAGTGCATTCTGAGGCGTATCCTTGCGGGAGGCCAGTGCCAGCGAGGCCGAATAGGCAAAACCGTTGTTGTCGCCGACAACAAACCGGTCGAAGGTGAAATCTCTTCTCAAAAAATGCCCACTGCTGGGGCGGGCGTTTTCGGTCGGCAGCTGCATCTGGGGACTGACACCATTGGTTTTTTTTCTCGCGCCGGCCTTGCTGGAGATTTCAAATTTCAATTGGCAGCCGGCGCCCGTCGACTTCAGGATGGCGTCTTGAATCATTTCGCCGTAAAGGCCTTGTACCCGCCTTTTGGAAAAAAAATTCGGGCAATAGACAACCCAGTTGCTTTCGTCCGCCTGGCTGACACTCAACGGTTCTATCCACATTTTAAAACTGTGATCCGGAATGCGCTGCTTGATGGTCGACTTAACTTTTTTCCAGACTGCTTCCATAGAGCCTAACGGTATAGATTGCTTGAACAACTAAATGGTAAAGTTATATTTAATTTGTATCGCCAACTGGTTTTAACTGCTGATGTTAAACGGCTGGGGAGGTAGACGTTAGATTGCGCACGCACCTGAAGAAAGCTTGTGCCTGTTTATGGCATCGGACTTGAACTGTCAAACCCAAAAAACAGGATTTTGGAGTAAGCTATAACAAGGTTTTGAACAATTTATATCTGATTGTTATCATTAAAATAAATTGGTGTTTTGCCGATAACCATCCTTAATTACGCACTTTTTATGTAGAATGATTTTTTTAACTATTTTAAGCATATCCACAAATTGGGCCTAGTTATTAACATTCGGTACATCTCGCGAAATCTCCCGATTTCTTCTAATATCTTTGTTTTTTGAAAAAGTTAAAAAAAATGTTCATAACTTCAAAATTCAACAAACTGCAATCGCAACAGATGGTTAGCGGAATAACATTTGAATTTTTTTTTATGTGTAAGAAAGAAAAATTTTATAATCGCCAGAACGCAATCTGTGAATGATGACTTCCGACAAAATTATCATCCGAGGGGCCCGGCAGCATAACCTGAAGAATATAGATGTCGAACTGCCGCGCAATAAGCTTTTAGTGATTACCGGATTGTCCGGTTCCGGGAAATCCACCCTGGCATTCGACACCCTCTATGCCGAGGGGCAGCGCCGCTATGTGGAATCCCTTTCAACCTACGCCCGCCAGTTTCTGGGGCGCATGGACAAGCCCGATGTGGACCTAATCGAAGGCCTATCGCCGGCAATTGCAATCGAGCAAAAGACGTCCAGCCACAATCCGCGCTCGACGGTCGGTACGGTCACGGAAATTTATGACTACCTGCGGCAGCTTTTTGCGCGGGTCGGCACACCCCACTGCTATCGGTGCGGCCGCCCCATCGCCTCCCAGACCATCGATCAGATCGTGGATCGCGTCATGTCGCTGGTCGAAGGATCCCGGGCCATCATTCTGGCCCCCCTGGTCAGCGGTCAGAAGGGCGGCCATCAAAAACTTTTCCAACGCCTGAAAAAGGAAGGCTTCGCCCGCGTCCGGGTCGACGGCGAAATTCAGGAAATCGATGACATCAGCGAACTGAACAAAACCTGCAAGCATGACATCGATGTCGTTGTGGACCGCCTGATCGTCAAAGGCGGCATTCGCAAACGCCTGGCCGATTCCCTGGAACTGGCCCTGGCCCAAGGTGATGGACTGGCAGCGGTTGATGTCCCGGGAAAGGAGACCATATTATTCAGCGAAAAATCCGCCTGCACAACGTGCGGAATCAGTTATCCGGAATACACACCGGCCAGTTTTTCGTTTAACTCCCCCCAGGGGGCCTGTCCGGCCTGTGACGGGCTGGGCTGGACCACCGAGCTGGATCCGGAGCTGATCGTTCCCAATCCCGAGCTTTCCCTGCGCGAGGGAGCCGTCAGCGTTTGGGCCAAAAGAAACAGCATGCATTTTATCGAGTTTTTGGATGCCCTGACCAAAACCTACGGCACCGATATTTATACGCCGTACAAGGATCTGCCGACAGATTTTCAGCGAACGATCCTTTATGGTTCCGGCGATGACGCGATCGATTTCTATTTTGAACGCAGCAACCGCCGCTATACGTACCAGAAACCTTTTGAAGGCGTCATCCCCAATTTAAAACGCCGCTACCGGGAAACGGACTCCAATTACATCCGTGAAGAGATTAAACAGTATATGAATTTCAAATCCTGCTCGGCCTGCGGCGGTACCAAACTGAATCCCTCCAGCCGGGCAGTAAAGGTCGGCGACCTGAATATACACGCAATCACCGCCCTGCCGGTGGCCAAGTCCCGCGATTTCTTTCTTGATCTGCGCCTGGAGGGTAAAAGCGAGATCATCGCCCGCCGTATTTTAAAAGAAATCGTCGAGCGGCTGGGTTTTTTGCAGAGTGTGGGTCTATCTTATCTGACCCTGGACCGATCGGCGCAAACGCTGTCCGGTGGAGAGAGCCAGCGAATTCGTCTGGCGACTCAAATCGGATCGAAGCTGACCGGTGTGCTTTACGTGCTGGACGAACCCAGCATCGGACTGCACCAAAAAGACAATCAGCAATTGCTGGACACGCTGTTGAAAATGCGCGATCTGGGCAATACCGTCTTGGTGGTTGAGCATGACGAGGAAACCATCCGCGCCGCGGACTATGTCGTAGATATGGGCCCTTCTGCGGGTGTCAACGGCGGTGAAGTCGTCTTCGCCGGCTCACCCCAAGAGCTGATCGCACATGACTCCTCGCTGACAGGGCAATATCTGTCGGGGCGTAAATCGATTCGGATTCCCACGGCCAGACGTGCCGGCGATCAGCGTCAGCTAGTGATTGAAGGCGCCGCCCAGAACAATCTAAAGGACCTCGATGTAGCATTTCCGGTGGGATGCTTCACCTGTGTAACGGGGGTATCCGGTTCCGGCAAATCGACCCTGGTGCTGGAAACCCTCTACCCCGCCCTGGTGCAGCGCCTGCGTCATGCCAGAATCACCGCCGGCAGCCACCGCGCGCTGAGAGGACTGAAACATGTAGATAAGGTCGTCCATATCGATCAGTCGCCCATCGGGAGAACCCCGCGGTCGAATCCGGGGACCTATACCGGTTTGTTTTCCTTTATCCGAGAGCTTTTTTCGAGAACACCGGATGCCCGCATGAGGGGCTATAAGCCGGGCCGCTTCAGTTTCAATGTCAAGGGCGGCAGATGTGAAGCCTGTCAGGGTGACGGTATCATCAAGATTGAAATGCACTTTTTGCCCGATGTCTATGTCGCCTGTGATGTGTGTCACGGGCAGCGCTATAACCGTGAAACGCTGGAAATTCGCTACAAGGGTAAAAGCATCAAGGAAGTCCTCGAAATGACCGTAAACCAGGCCTTTGGATTCTTCTCGCGTATAACGAAGATTCGATCGAAACTGGAAACCTTGCGGGAGGTGGGCCTGGGATATATTCAGATCGGGCAGGCGGCCACCACCCTGTCCGGCGGTGAAGCCCAGCGCGTAAAGCTTTCAAGGGAACTGAGCAAAAAAGGCACCGGCAAAACCGTATACATTCTCGACGAGCCCACCACCGGCCTGCATGCCGATGACATCGGCAAACTGCTGGCCGTGCTCAATCAACTGGTGGACGCGGGCAATACTGTAATCGTGATCGAGCACAACCTGGATGTGATTAAAACTGCAGATCATGTTATCGATTTGGGGCCGGAAGGCGGCGACCGGGGCGGCAATATTGTCGGATGCGGGACACCCGAAGAGATGGCCGCCAATCATAATTCCTACACCGGTCAATTCCTGGGGAAAATACTGGCAAGTGGATGAGTTCCAGGTTCAGGGTTCAGAAGACGGACGACGGAGGACAGAGGACAGAATACAGAGGGCGGAGGGCGGAGGACGGAAGACAGGGGACGGATGACGGATGACAGATTCTAGTGAAGTGGGAATTCGGAATGCGGAATGCGGAATTGAAATTGGAACCCTAGCGGGTTTTGCCAAAATAGGAAGCGCGTGGCGATACCATCCTTCGAACGAAATTCTGCGGACTTTAGGTCGCGACTTCAGCGTGATTCGCTCTTCCCTTATATGAAACTTCATTAAGTTAAAAAGCAAACCGCAGAACCGCAGAATGTCTAATCCTCCTCCGGCGGACTGTAAATAACGAATTTCGAAGGATTGAATCGCTTCAGGCTTGGGGCTTCGCTCTTCGAGCTACGACCCCACAGGTCGCCTGCTGCTACGACCCGACAAGCCGCTCGATTTTTTTTAAAATCGACAGAATACATTCCTTCGATCCGCCTCCGGCGGAACATTCATTATTCGACACTTGTCCGCCTTTGGAGGATTCGATATTTATCCGCCTCCGGTGGATTCGCTTTTTCAACATTTCTTCTCCGATCGGACCGGTTGTCCTTTTGCCGGAGGCGGCGCTGATAAATGCCGCCAAAATTGCGTCATTTCAAAATCCTGAAACAAAAACACTTTGGCAGGGTTCAGCAGCCTCAACCGGGGCGATGATGCTGTGGGACGCTTAACGCCTGTCAGCGGCAAACCAATTTCCAACTCACCGGTTCCGGTGAAATAGCCGTAAAAAAAGGGCTGTGTCCGCCCGGCGGACACAGCCCTTTTAGATGGGCTCACGCATCTTCTGTTGTTAACGGGCAAACAGGGCGGCGATCGAGGCGGCCTGCGGATGCGCAAAGATAAGGATCAAAGCAACGACGAGTGCATAAATACACAGCGACTCGATCAGAGCAAGACCGATCAACATGGTAACGGTGACCTTACCTGACGATTCGGGGTTCCGGGCGATACCTTCAACAGCCGAGCGAAGCCCGATACCCTGGGCGATGCCGCAGCCGAATGCCGCGATTGCAATTCCGAAACCGGCCGCCGTCACACACGCGATAAAGAACTCTAATGCTTTTGTTTCCATACTCTAGTCTACCTCCTTTAGTTAATATGTTGTTGGGCTTCTTCCAGTTACCCATTGAAACCATTGAATAGTGAAGATTGATGATTGCAGATTTCGCGGATGTCGCTTCGCTCCGTCTTGGTTTATGAATGGTTAATTTAATTCGATCCGCCGGAGTCCGCCGCAGGCGGATTAATCTTCGATCTTCAATCAATAATCTAAAATTTAATGCGCTTCTTCCATGGCGCCGGCAAAATACATGACCGACAGCAGAAAGAAGACAAAGGCCTGGACAAAAGCCACAAATATGCCCATGGCCATAATCGGCAGCGGCGCAAAAAAGGCCCCGGCCAGCATGAACAGGATCGCCAGCACCAGTTCATGGCCGGTGATGTTGCCGAACAGCCGGAATGAAAGCGATAGAATCCGGGCCAGGTGCCCGATCAGCTCGATCGGCAGGATGATCGGAATCAGCCACCAGACCGGTCCCAGAAAATGTTTGATATACTTGACGCCGTGGTACTTGATCCCGATGTAGTGGGTGAACAAAAACACCGGAATCGCGCAGGAGGCCGTGGTGTTGATGCTGGCAGTGGGCGGATAGAAACCCGGAACCAGCCCGATGAGATTACTGACGGCGATATAAAGGAAAATGGTGGCGATGATCGGAAAGAACCAGCGCCCTTCCTCGCCGGTGATATCCACCATGAATTCTTCCATTCCCGAAATGACGATTTCAAAAAAGTTTTGCGCTTTGGTGGGAATCATTTCAATTTTGCGCGTGGCCAGCACCGCAAAACCGACCAGCAGAAGGATCACAAACCAAGAATAAATCACGTGGGGGTATGCGTGCGCAAAATGCCCCAGCCCGATCACCTCAAACAGTTTGACTAGAAATAGATAGGGATGTTCCATCCTTAGACCGCCTCCTTGAAGATAAGTTTTTTAAGTTCGCACAGGGTCGCAAGCATGATGCTGAAAACCACTACCGATAATCCGATGATAAGCCCGAGTGGATTTACAACGTGTCCGGCAATCAGAACAAAAATTATAAATCCGCTGGCGATAAAACGCAGAAAATATTTAGCGATAACGACATTGTGAGAGGCAAGATGCGGCGGGGTCAGCGCTTTTCTTAATGTCCGCGCCAACAGGTGGAAATTGGCTGTTACCAACAGGCCGCCGCAAAGGATGCCGCCGGCGAACTTGGCGGGCGCCAGCACGAACCCTGCGATACTGGCCGCAGCAAACAGGATCCAGTTGGTGCGGGTTACAAATGTGAGTATGCGCTGTTGTATTTCCACCTTCGTTTCATCCGGTCTTTTCCCGGGTTGTGCAGCTCCGGAAAAGCTATAGGACTGTGTTGACGGACAATCTCCCAGACGACGAAGGCTGCTTCGGCTTCATCGGAGATCTCCCCTACCCCTGTCGAATGAGCCAACTCCGCAACGGTTTGTCGATGCCGTTGCGAAGGATGCTTGCTGTCTATAGTTTTCGGGCCCTTTTAACAGCACGCCCGATATTTCTGAAACCGGCGGCGATGCCGAATCCCAGGAAAATCAGTGTAAACCAGGGCGACGTATCCAGTTTGCGGTCCAGCACCACTCCGATGCCCAGGCCGATGAAAACGGCCAACGCCATGGAGATGCCCAGACTGCTGTAATAGGCCCACTCCTTGACTATGCGCCGGGTTTCTCGGTTCATGCAAACACGCCCCTTCCCTGCCGGAAAAGGCCCTGACTCAGATCGATTTAAAGGTTCAGAACCTAACAGAGGATGAGATCCAAGTCAATCTAAAATTCATTATTTTTATATATTGAGCCCATCGCCCTCAGCAAGCTTCAAATCGGCGGCATCAAAGACGGGGCCGTCCAGGCAGGCATGCAGATAGCGCCCGGTTTCCGCCCTTGCCTCGACGGCGCATCCCAGGCAGGCGCCGATGCCGCAGGCCATCCGGGTTTCTATTGAAATCTGGCAGGGGATGTGATGTTTCTCGGCAATGCCGATCACGCAGGCCAACATTGCCATCGGGCCGCAGGCGACGATCAGGTCCGGCACCTCTTGCGCAGCCGCCAACTCCAGCGGATGGGTGACCAGGCATTGGTCTCCGGCACTGCCGTCATCGGTGGTGGTATCGACCTTCAGCCCCATTTGAACGAAATCATCGCGGCACAGCAGGTCATCCCTGCTGCGGCCTCCCAGGAACACGCGACAATTTGAAACATCGAGATTGCGGCGCAAAAGCTGGGAGGCTAGCAATACCATGGGCGCCACCCCGATCCCTCCGGCCGCGAAATGGATCCGGCTGGCCTTAGGGGGAATGATAAATCCCGTTCCAAGGGGTCCGATGATGTCAACCGTTTCGCCCGGCTGCCGACGGGCAAGGATAGCGGTGCCTTTTCCTACGACCTTGTAGAGCAGTTCAAGGGCCTCAGCCTGTCCGTCGGCGAGGCTTAGATTGTGAATCGAAAACGGGCGGCGCAGAAGAGGATCCGACTGCCTGGCCGGCAGCAGCATGACGAACTGACCGGCTTTGGCAGCTGAGTAATAGGCCGGGCAGGTCAAACCGATCTTGTAGCATTCGGGACTGATTTTCTGGTTCCATAAAACTTTGGCTGAATGTTGAAACATAAAATTCGGTTCCCCCGGGTGATTTTAGATTGAAGATTGAAGATTGAAGATTTATGGAATTTTGTCGATTTTATATTTAGGGATCACCTTCTCCCATGGTTTGGCAGACAATATCAAATATCATTTTAAAAAGACAGCATACCTGCAATCTGCAATCCGAAATCTAAAATCCCCTACCGTCAATCTTCAATCTGAAATCTAAAATCTAAAATCACGTCAGCCCGATCACCGCCGCGAATCTGCCCGTTTTTTTTTCGGCCCGATAGGAGAAAAAATCCCGGGTCCGGCAGCGGGTGCACATCCGGCTGGATTCAATATTGCGTTCCGGGATGCCGGCCGCCACCAGCTGATCAAAGCTGATGGTCCAGAAATCAAAATGATCGTCGCCGTCTTTATAGCCCCAGAATTTTTCGGGGATTTCGCTTTGCCAGTGGATAAATTCCGCGCAGCAGGGGCCCAGTGAAGGGCCGATGCCGACCAGGATGTCCTCCGGCCGGCAGCCGCAATGCAGTTGCATGGCGCCCACCGTGCGGCCGATAATGTTTTGAATGCTCCCCCGCCAGCCGCTGTGCACGTTGGCCACCACCTTCCGGACGGGATCCACCATCAGCACAGGTTGACAGTCGGCCACCTGGACCACCAGAAATTCTCTGGGCCGGTCGGTCACCACCGCATCGGCGGTTATGGGAATATTGTCGGCTTTGCCATCACGGCCCAGCACGGCGATTTCACGGCCGTGAACCTGATGCAGATAGATCATCTCACCCGTGCCCATGATCCCGGAAATCAACTCACGGTTGCCGGCAACCGCTTTTTGATCGTCCCCGATGCCGAAGCTGATGTTCAGAGTGGCAAAGGGCGTTTGGCTGCAGCCGGCGTTGCGGGTAAAGATCTTGTGATCGACACCCTCTGTCCGGGCCAGATTCTCAAACTGATAGTAGGCAGCGCCGTTGCGGATGGCCGAGATCATTGACTCAGTCTCCCCGGTGCTGCTGCAGGATCTTTTGAATAATCCCGGAGGTCGACGTTTCCTCCTCAAAGGATATCCGGATCACTTTCCCACCCCGCGATTTCACGTCATCGGCGCCGACAATCGCGTTTTCGGCCCAATCTTCCCCTTTGGCCAGCACATCGGGCTTGACGACTCGAATCAGCCGCAGGGGATCCAACTCCTCGAATGGAACAACGAAGTCCACGCATGCCAGACTGGCCAGAAGCTCTGCCCGATGGTCCTGGCCGACGATGGGCCGTTTAGCGCCTTTTATGGCCCGTACGGAGCTGTCACTGTTTAAACCGACAACCAGAAGGTCGCCATGGGACCTGGCTTTAGCGAGATACCGGACATGGCCGACATGCATGATATCAAAGCAGCCGTTGGTAAATACAATCGTTTGGTTCGCCTGCCGGGCTTGATCCAGCATGTTCACAAGATCTTCAAGGGGCATAATTTTATCTAACGCGTCCATCGGGATCCTTTGGTTCTCTGCATCAATTCAGATCCATAGGGCCTGCAGCGGTTTAGGCAACTTCTCACACCGCCCGGGCCAGGGTCAACACATCAACCCGTTGTGCCCCGCCCTTTATCAGTAAACCGGCACATTCATTTGCAGTGGCACCGGTGGTATATACATCATCGATCAGCAAGATGCGCTCATCTACTATCGTCTTGTCAGGGTTCAGGTCAAAGGCATTTTTGATGTTAACCGCCCGTTGATCGCGGCTGAGCGCCGTTTGCGGCGCCGTGGCCGTTTTTCTGACTAAAACGTCGCGTTCGATTCGGATGGGGCTCATATCAAAAGACCGGCGAACCGCAAGGTCGGGCCAGTTTCGACTCAACAGATATGCCTGGTTGAATCCCCGCCGTCTGAACCTGCCCGGATGCAGGGGTACCGGCAATATGATGTCGATGTTGTCTCTATCCCAAAGATTGATGAAGGTCGTCAAGAGAAGTTCTCCGAACGGTCCGGTCAATTGAGTTTTGCCCAGGTACTTGAAGCAATGAATCAGCTTGGTGATGACCGGTTCGTATACCAGCGCCGCCCTGGCCTGACCGAATTTGTGTCCGGTGTCCAGACATTGGCCGCAATGATGATCCGGTCCCTGCCGGCTTTTAAACGGTAGTCCGCAGCAGAGGCACAGCGGAGATTCAACATTGATCAGTTGCCCAAGGCAGTCCGGGCACAGGACCGCTGCCAGAGATTCATCCATCCCGGCCTGAATCGAGGCCGTGCTGCCGACGGACGGGTTCGAACCGGCTGAACGCCTGCCGGGGCTGTGATCCGCTATCCGGTAAAACGCGGCGCAGGCCAGACATTTCGGCGGAAAAACAGCCTCCTGCAGAATTTGGCAGAACCGACTAAAGTAATAAGATATCATCTAGAGACTCGGTGATGTCAGGCATCTTGGAATTCGGAAGTTGGAATGCGGAATGCGGAATGCGGAAAATAGAAAAGTCAGACATTTAACCACTTCCATTTCGGCATTCAACATTCCGACTTCCACCTTCATGCGTTTCTGTCCTCCTTATCCCTTTCCGCATTCCGCATTCCACATTCCCACCTCATTATAATCTGTCATCTGCCTGCCGCGTCGAAGTCACGCGCCAGCGTGATGAAAACGGCTCATCCGTCATCTGTCATTTGATTTCCGTACTCTGTCCTCCGTTTCCGTCTTCTGTCATCTGTCTTCCGTCTTCCGTCTTCTGACACCTGACACCTGAAACCCGACACCTGAAACCTATCTTTTTTGCCTTTGCCGCACAGCCTCATACATGGCCACCGCCGCGGCCGCCGACACATTGAGCGAATCCAGCGCTCCCTTCTGGGGGATGGACACCAGAAAATCGCAGTTTTTCCTGACCAAAGGCCGGATGCCTTTCTGTTCACCTCCGAGAACCATCGCCACAGCCCCGGTCAGATCGCCGTCATAGATGGATTGATCGGCCATTTTATCCAGGCCTGCAACCCACAGTCCACTTTTTTTACATTGCTGGATGGCGGGCACCAGGTTGGTTGCACGGCTGAGCAGGATATGCTCGAGGGCACCGGCGGAAGCCTTCGAAACCGCCGGTGTCGGCGGGGCACTGCGGTCCTTGGGCATAATGATCCCGTCTATACCGGCGCACAGCGCAGTTCTAACAATGGCACCCAGATTCTGGGGATCCAGGATGCTGTCCAGTATGAGTAGAAAGGGGGGCTCTCCCCGGGTTTCAGCCGCCGCCAAGATGTCGGAGACCGCAGACGTGGGCAGGGGATCGACCCTGGCGGCCGCGCCCTGATGCCCGGATACGCCGGTGAGTTTTTTAAGATCCGCGGGTCCGACGGTTTTGACCCCGATTCCCCGTTGCGCCGCTGTCGCAGCCAGCCGCCCGATTCTTGCGGATCGAGGGTCTTTTTGAAGATATAGATCGTGAATTCCTCGCCGCCGGGAGACCAGCGCTTCGTTTACCGGGTGGAGGCCATATAGTATTTCGGTATTCACGAGCGATAGCTCTCGAAGATCGTCGCCATATCGGCAATGGCGTCCGCCAGCCGATCGTTGATGACGAGGTGCCGGTAGATATGCTTTTGGGCGATCTCTTTTTGGGCGTTGTTCAGGCGCACGGCAATGACCTCCGGGCTGTCGGTGCCCCTGGACTCCAGCCGCTGCCTCAGGACCTCCAAAGACGGCGGCATGACGAAGATCGTAATGCCATCGGGGTAGCGTTCGAGAATCTGGCGGGTTCCCTGAACGTCTATATCCAGTAGAATATCCCTGCCCGCCGACAGCCCCTTGTTCAGAAGGGTCGCCGATGTACCGTAATAGTTGCCGTGCACCTCGGCCCACTCGGCCCATCGACGCTGGGCGATACCATTTTCAAACTCATCGTGCGAAACGAAATAATAGTCGACGCCGTCGCGCTCCCCCTCGCGCGGGGCTCTGGTGGTGTAAGAGATCGAGTATAACAAATCCGGGAAACGGTCCAGCATGGACCGGCACAGGGTTGATTTGCCGGCCCCGGACGGTGCCGACACGATAAAAAGATGGCCCGGATTTTTTGGTAGACCTGCTTTCAGCGGTGACCGGGCCTTTTGGTGTTGCCCCTGCTTCATTTTGATCAGGATGGTTCTTTCAGCATCGCATAACGCTGGGAGACGGTCTCGGCCTGAATCGCCGAGAGCACTACATGATTGCTGTCCATAACGATAATCGAACGGGTCCGGCGCCCGTGGGTAGCGTCGATTAGCCGTTTTTCCTTGCGGGCGTCGTCCTTGAGGCGTTTCATCGGTGCCGAATTCGGGGCTACAATCGCGACAACCCGATCCGATACCACCGTGCTTCCAAAACCGATGTTTAACAGAGTTTGATCCATCCCCCCTCCAATTCTGCGGTTTGTCGCCTAAACAAACGGTTTAAAAGTTCTGCGTTTACGGGTTAAGGGTTCAAAGATTAACCTCCCAACATCCGAAGTTTAGGAGAAATCTCCCCTCCGGTCAAGCTGAGCGCCCCAGGAGCCAACGGCGGGGTCCAATAAATGAAACTCGGAACCCTGAACATTTGAACGGATTGAACTATTCCACATTTTGAATTTGCTCTCTGATTTTTTCCAGTTCCGATTTTATATCAACGATTTTATGAGAGGTTTCGGCGTGGCCGATCTTGGCGCCGATGGTGTTGAATTCCCGATTTAGCTCCTGCAGCAAAAAGTTGAGCTTGCGCCCGCCCGGTTCCTCGGCGTCCATAATCCGGTTAAACTGCTTGACATGGCTCTCGGCCCGCACAATCTCCTCGGAGATATCACTCCTGTCGGCCAGAAAAGCAGCTTCCTGAGCCAGACGGGCGGGATCGATTTCCACCGTCTCGCGGGTCAGCGCCGTGATGCGCCCTTTCAAACGTTCCTGATACTGAAGCAGCAGCGCCTCAAATCCGCTTTTTATCTCGGCCAGGCTATCCTCGATAAAACTCAGCCTGGCGGAAAGATCTGCCGCGATGAAATTCCCCTCCTTGCGACGCATGCTGTCGAGGTCAGCGAGACTGCGGTTGAGGCAGTCCTCGACGGTCGCCCACAGGTTGTCGGGATCGCCGTCGGGCTCAACCGGTTTGATAATACCCCCCAGGCCGAGCACGTGCGCCAGGGCGATGTCGTCTTTCAGGTCAAGCTCCGTTTTCAGCTGTTCCAAGGCGGCGTGGATGGCCCTGGCTCGGGGCCGCTCGATTTCAAATGCGGTGGCTTGATCGGATTCATCTTTGATCTGGACCCTGATCTCAATCCGGCCTCTGGCAATCTGTACGGCGACCAGTTCCTTGACCTTGTCTTCGAGCACTACGATGCTCGGTGGCAAGCGCAGCGCAATATCAAGATGGCGGCTGTTGTAGGCCCGCATCTCGACCGATACGGTGGTGTCGCCGTTGACTTTCTCCGCGGCCGCATAGCCGGTCATGCTTTTCATCATGGGCCTTGACCCCCGTGTCGGTTCAGGCGGACGGCAAATCGGCCGCGTACTTGGCGCGCACCTGCTCGAGGAAGTCGAGAATCGGCCGATCCGCATAGTCGGGATAGGTCCAGGGCAAACTCTCGAAAGCCCCCCGCTGAAAAATTAAGGTTAAATCGGCATATATTCGCTGTCCGACATAGATCCGATGGCTGAAGTTTTTGCCGGAGGCCAGCACAAACCGCTCGTGAAGCAGATAGCCCGGATCGATGTTTACCCGGCGCCGGCCGCCCGGGGCGGCATAGCGCTGTTCCAGACGATTGGTTGCCAATTTGACGTCAGCCAGCTGCATTTGTTCGATCAGCGGCTTGAAGGCCAGCATCCGCCTGAACAGCGGGGTGCCCATCTCCTGCTGGTAGTAGACCGTGTAATCAAAGGGCATCCACGAACTGACCAGATCCAGGGAACCGAATCTGATTGTCAGCTCACCGGCCAACGGTTCGAACAGGGCCCTGTCCTTCATGAACAGCCCGATAACCAGTTTGGCGGGTTTCGGCTCCTGGGGTTTACTCATTAGATTCGTTATTTGTTATTGGTTATTAGTTATTGGAAAGTTCGCTCTGACGCCGCAGTTGCAGGCGATTAACAATTAACAAATAACGATTAACTATTCATTCAGCGGTTTGGCCTCTTCGATGAGCATGATCGGAATGTCATCCCGGATCTCATAGACTAATTTGCAGCGGTCGCAAATCAGACCATCTTTAGCCGCATTCAAATCCAGATCCCCTTTGCACTTGGGGCAGGCGAGTATATCCAACAGTTCTTGACTGACGGCCATATCAATCTCCTGGTTTCATATTCGCGCAGCCTCCGGCAAAATGACAGCCGGTCTGATCGCAAAAGAAACGTTGAAAAAGCGAATATCGAATGTCGAATAATGAATGTCGAATGTCGAAGGAATGTATTCTGTCTATTTTTAAAAAAAGTTTGAGCGGCTTGTCGGGTCGTAGCAGCAGGCGACCTGTGGGTTCGTAGCTCGAAGAGCGAAGCCCCAAGCCTGAAGCGATTCCATCCTTCGAAATTCGTTATTCGACATTCTGCGGTTCTACGGTTCGCTTTTGATGAAGTTTCATACAAGTATCCATCGGGAAGTATTTTCTTATTGCAGAAATTGGCGGAGATCAAGCACAAAATTCAGGGCGGCAGGGCATGCTCGCTCCGATTTCAAATAACCTGCTGTAAACTGTACCTTTTTGGTATATTTTTTTTGGCGGCTGCCGGCAGGCCTCGGGCCGTCAGGCGGTACAGCCCCTTAAGCAATTCGATATGATCGAATTGAAATAAAAGCGGTTCCGGTTCCCGAATTCTGTTGTTTAAATCCCAGATCACAAATCCGCCTCCGGCGGATATGATTTTTAGTGCTTGGGATTATTTCAGCTTCAAGAACGCTGCCTGACGAAAACACACGGCCGATTTTTTGCAAAAAATTGATGGGACACGACACTAGTTGAAGTGGGCAAGGTCCATGCTTTCCCGGATAACGCTAAATCGGCCGTCCTTGATCAGAATCTCCCGGGGGGTTTCATGGCCCAGGAAAAGAAGCGGTGATGCGGTCAACCCATATGCTCCGCTGTTTTTAACCGCCAGCACGTCGCCCACCTGCGGTGAAGCGATCTGGATCCGGCTGGCCAATCGGTCCAGGGTGGTGCACAGGCAGCCGACGATATCGACCTTCTCCCTTTCGGCTGCCGGCCGGCTTATGTTGCGGATATCATAGTTTTTGCTGATAATCTGACCAAAATTTCCGCTGGGGGGCATATTGTGGTGCATGCCGCCGTCGATGATCACGAACTTGCGGCCGCGGGTTTCCTTCACGGCCAAAACCCGCGACAGGTAATAGCCGAATGGGCCGACAATATAGCGGCCCAGCTCGACAATGTAATCCACCGCATCAGACGACCCTGCGTTAAACTGTGCCACAGCCCGGTTGACGAACCGGGCGTAGGCCGCCAGGTCGAAGTCCGCATCGGAGCTGAAGTAGGGGATGCCGAGGCCGCCGCCGAAATTGACGCGGGCGGGCGCCAGGCCACCGGCAGCGCAGATATTCTCAACGACCGCCAGAACGTTGGTGATGTTGCGGGTCAAGCCGTCGATGCTCAAACACTGGGTGCCGGCGTATACGTGGAATCCTAGAAATTTTAAAGACCCAGCATTTTGCCGGATGATCCGGATAATATCGGGGGCATGCTCCTCATCCACCCCGAACGGTGAGGGCATACCCCCCATCTTGACCGCGAATTCCTTGACCGGAGTCAGCGGGTTTATTCGCAGGGAAATCCCGGCTCGCGTGCCGGTTCTTTGGCAGGCGCCCAGGATCCGGTTCAGATCGTCGCCGGACTCGACGCTCAGCGACGCGCAGTCGTTGCGCAGGGCCAGCTCGATCTCGGCTTCTGTTTTACCCGGTCCGGCGAAGCTCAGGTCGGGCCCGCGGTAGCCGGCCAGCATGGCCTGCCGGATTTCTCCGCCCGAGGATACATCCAAACCATCGACCAGCGGTTTGAGGTGAGCCAGCAGCTGTCGGTTGGAGTTGGCCTTGACGGCATAGAACAGCTTTATGGCCGGGTTGAGCAGGGACCGCAGGCCTGCCAGCCGCTCCCGGATCGCATCGAAATCATAGACATACAGCGGGGTCTGGAAAGTTCGGGCCGCCTGCAGCAGTTCAGCGCTTATATCTGGCATGGGCCTCCTTGATTGCCCCGGTCCGGTCGATTTTGCCGGTTTCGGTTTTGGCGAAACGGTCCACGACCAGAATTCTGTCCGGAACCAGGTATTCAGGTGCTTTTCGCCGGCAAAAGCGGTAGAGCGCGTCGACGTCAATTGCGTCCTTGGCAGTCACCAGGGCCACAATTTCGGTTTTGGCCGCCTCACCTTCCATTCCGCAGGCGACGGCCTCGAACACATCCTGATGCCCCATCAGCAATTCCTCGACCTCGGTCGGTGACACCCGATAGCCTTCTTTTTTGATCATCGCATCTTTGCGGCCGACATAGTACAGGAATCCGTGGCGGTCTTTTCTGACCAGATCCCCGGAATACACCACCCGGTCGAGAAACCGACTATGGGGGGGCAGCATCGGATTGGGCCGGAAGGTCCGGGCGGTCAGCTCGGGGTTGTTCCAATAGCCCTTGGTAACGCAGGCGCCGCCGTGGATCAACTCTCCGATTTCGCCGGGGGGGCACACGTTGCCGTCGCCGTCGACAGCTTCCACCCGGACATCGGGGATGGCTTTGCCGATCGAATCAGGTCGCCGGTCCACTTCGGCGGGATCGAGATAGGTGGAGCGAAACGCTTCGGTCAGCCCGTACATCAGAAACAGTTTGGCAGCCGGAAATTGCCGCCGGATTTTCTTTACGACCGGCACCGGCAGTTTCCCTCCGGTGTTGCTGATGTAGCGCAACTCCGGAAACCGACGCTCGGGATCCAATCTGCACAGCTGCGGATTGAACACCGCCGACCAGATGGTGGGTATCGCCGGCAGACCGGTGATTTTTTCCCGGCTCAAAATGTCGAGCAGGGAGTTGGGCATAAAAAACTGAAACAGCACAATCGAACAGCCGGTGTAAAGGGTCGATATCAGCTGGTTGAGCCCGTAATCGAAATTAAAGGGCAGCAGGCCCAGAATGCGCTCGGCGGCCGTAATACCCAGATAGTGGCTGACGATACGGGCGCCGTCGATCAGGTTGCGGTGGGTGACGACGATTCCTTTGGGCAGCCCGGTGGAGCCGGACGTGTAGATGATGCTGGCAATATCTTCGCCGCAGCCCCGATCCGCAATGTTTTTGCCGGCATAGGTGCCGATAATCTCGTTGAGTTCGGACTCCCAGATAACTTTGGCGACGTCGCTGTCGGGGAGGATATTATCAAGCCGGCCGATAGGCGGATGGCCGAAGGCCAAGCGAGCTTTAGCTCGCGGTCCGCCTATCAGCGGCAATGAGCAGCTTGATGCCGCAGTCGTTGAGAATGTGACGGACCTGGTCTTCCTTGAGGATTGAGTTGATGAGCACAAAGACGGCCTCAGCCCGCAAGGCGCCGAGCAGGGCGACGACCTGGGCAATGGATTTGTCGAGCAGTATCCCGATCCGTTCGCCCCTGTCGAGCCCCGACCTTCGCAGACCGTATCCCAAAGCGCCGGATTTTTCATATAAATCCGCAAAGCAGATCCCTTGCGTGCCGTGGGCAACAACCACTTTGTCCGGGTACTTCCGACAGGACTTCTCCAGAAAATGCTGAACGAGGAAAGGTTTCATTCCAATTTCTCCGCAATCAATTCGGCAATTCTTTCCAGGGAGAAAAAATTGTCCTCGACAAGATCTTCAGGTCCCAGGTCTATTCCGAATTCTGCGGTAATGAATCCGATTAAATTGGCAAAACCGATCGAATCGATGATGCCCGCAGCAAATAGGTTTTCCCGGCGCTCCAACTCGGCATCGTAGGTGTCTTTTATGTATTGCGCCAGGATTTCAATCGTGGTTGGCATGATTTTGGTACCATCGCTATTGGACGAGCGCTTCCTGACAACATGTTGTCGAAAAGTACAAGAAGGTTGCAAATTACTGTAAAGATTGTTAGTCGTCAAGTTTAATTCCAGTCGCAAAGGACCAGATTGAATGAAATCAGCGGCAACGGATCAGCCATCGCTGTCGGTGATTATCGCCACGTATAATCGTGCCGATTATCTGCGAATCTGTCTGGCCTGCCTGGCTGCCCAGGATTTCAAGGGCCGGTGGCAGATTATCGTGGCCGATGACGGATCAACCGACGATACCCCGGATGTGATTGCGGCTGCCCGCAAATACCCTGCTTTGCCGGATATCGGCCACATCCGGCAGGTTCATACGGTCCTGCGCAAGGCCAGGATTCTCAACAAGGCCTGTCTGAGCGCGTCCGGCGACATGCTGGTCTTTTTGGACTGCGACTGCCAACCGGCCCCCGATCTGCTGTCGGTCTACGCCTTGAATGCCGCAGACGATGCCTATTATTTAGGCGGGGTTTTCTTTCTGACTCAGACGTATTCGCAGTCATATTTGCAGGGCCGCCGCAGGTTTTCCCATGCGCAGTTTTTCGCAGGTGTCAATCGGCGCAAAAATCAAACCCGTGGATCCGCCCGCAAAGTCTTCAAACGCTACTGGAAAAGCAGGCTTTATACGGCCCTTAATGTTCGCAAAGCCAAGATATGGGGCGGCAATTTCGCCGTCAACTGGGATGTGTTCGAATATATCAACGGGTTTGACGGCAATTACGTCCGCTTCGGTCAGGAGGATTCCGATCTGCGCAACCGCTTGTTGAAAGGGTCGTACCGGGCAGTGTGTCTGCATGCCAAGGCGCGCGCCTATCATCTGTGGCACCCGCTGTCGCAATGGCGCGTCGATCTGGCGGCCGCAGGTCTGAATGACCACCAATACTATAAGCGATCTGATCTGGATGTGGTATGCAAAAACGGTCTGAAACAACTGAAAGGGCGGTTGGGGCAGCCTGCCGACTGAACCGATGAGCTGTGTCGTCTATACCTGCCACCATCTCGCGGACCTGGCACCTGGGCAGACGCAGCGCGGTACCATTGATATTCAGGCCTTCCGCAGCCAGCTGGATTGGTTCGGGCGCCTGGGCATCCGGTTCATACCCATGCGCCAATTGCACGCCTGGCTGACCGGCGACGGCGCATTGCCGCGGCGCGCCGCCGTCCTGACCTTCGACGATGCCTATGACTCCGTTTACGAACATGCCTTCCCGGTTCTTGCGCGGCGCGGCATACCGTTTACGGTTTTCGTCATCGCCGGGCTGATCGGCGGGGTGAGCCATTTCTACGCCGGCCGCGGCGGGCAACCGAGGCGGCACCTGGATGACAGGCAGCTGATATCCATGATTGAAAGCGGTCTGGTAGAAGTGGGCGCCCACGGCTATCACCACCTCGATCTGACCAGCGCCCGCGGTGCCGCCCTGGCAAAGGAGTTGGCTGAGGCCAAAATTCACCTCGAGGACACTTTCAAGGTCAAAATCCCCTATCTTGCCTACCCCTACGGAAACGTGAATGAAACCGTTAAACAACAAGCCCGCCACGCCGGCTACCAGCTCGCTTTTACCACCGTCAAATCGAAGCTGGTATCCTCCAACGTCGACCGGCTCGCCCTGCCCCGCGTCAACTGGGGCCGCCGCGCCGGCCTGCTCAAACTCGGCAAGTACTACTTGATACCGTGGCTGCGGTCGGCCGGATAAAGGCAGAAAAGTCAACCCAGCAGCCGGCGGCGAAGATCGCGGAGCAGATATTTTAGCCTGGCGTGGGTCCGCAGGTTGAGCAATATGATCTCCGAATACAGATTGTCGATTTGCTCCGGCTGGAGCCTTGGCGACAGGTATTGCTTCGGTGCCCGGAAGGAAAGCGAGAAGCTCAGGGGCAAGGAAAGGCCGCGCACCAAGCGTGACTCGATCATGATGAATTGGGCCTTTGATTCGGCCAGGATCGACGCGCGGATATCACGGTAGGCCAAGGCAAAAAAATCCGGTTCACTGATAAAGTGGACGTGGGCATAGGTCATGCGCCTGTTTTTTTGCCGCGTATAGATAAGGTAGCAGTAGCGTTCCCGGTCGGCCGCCAGGAGGTGGCAGCAGGGGTAATCCACATGATCGTTGAAAATCCTGAGATGCTCGCCTTCCAGCTTTTCTCTAACTTGCGAGGGTTCGTGGGTAATGCGAGGATGGGGCGGGTCAGGTTCGAACAGCCGGCGGCCGACGGGCAGAAGGATTCGTCCCCTGGCATCCAGATCCTTGAATCCGAGCTTTTGTTGAATCCGGTATACGGTTCGAGAGGGGCTCAGGTCGGTTATGGTATAATCCCGCATGGCAAACAGGGGCAGGAGCAGCGAAATGGCCCGGTTGCGGTAGCGTTCCTGCACGAACCAGTTGGTTAGATTGCAAAACTTTTCTGTTTTGCCGTTTATCCGGCGGCGGCTGAATACCATGCCCAGAAATCCCACGATCTGATCGCCGTCTTTCAATACCAGTCCGCAGTGGGATTCATCACGCTGCCAGCGGTAGTCGAATATCGGCTGCCAGCGGCCCTGGCGGCCGGCCCGCCAATAGCTGTCCAATAAATCCCGACAATCCCTAAAATCGTCACACTCGATTTTTTCTACCCTGATCATGTTCAGATACCATTTGGTGCTTGGGATTTATGGAACTCAAAGACGAAGCTTGTCTTACATTCGCAGTTCGACGTTTATATGTTATTTGTGGACTACGGCGCTAGTGCGGGTTCCGTCGCATCTCCCGTCGGTGACGACGTTCCCTGCGGGCCTGGTACTCGGGATACAGGTGCGGGTAGTATTTCTTCCAGCGTTTATGGACCCAGAACCATTGGTCGGGGTATTGGCGCACGGCTTGTTCGACAACATCCGTAATCCTTTGGGTATTGGCCTGAATATCAGAGCGCAAATCCCCGCTTCGCTTCATTTCAAGGCGAGACTGGACCACCACGGTTAAGCGGCCGCGGTCATCCCGGACGCAGAACAGCGGCAGCACCGGGCTTTTACACCGAATGGCTAAAAAGGCGGCCGCCGGGGTGGTGGTCACCTTGTGTCCAAAAAAGGTCACTTCGACGCCTTCCGAGCGGCGGCTCTGGTCCACCAGCAGTCCGGCGACCCCCCCCCGGCGCAGCATCCGCCGCATTTCGGGCAGGGCGCCCTTTTTGTAGACAATCCTGATGCCGAAGCGGGTCCGCAGGCGCTGCACCCAGCGATTCAGGGGGACGAAGCGCACTTTTTTGACAACCCCCACAATCGGTTTGTTGACCTGACAGCAGACATAAAGCATGCCTGTCTCCCAGCTGCCCAGGTGCGCGGACACCAGAATCAGACCGGTTTTGCTCTCGAGACCTTTTTGCAGGTTTTCCAGACCCTTCACCCGGACGCGTTCGAGCACCTGTTCCCGGGAAAGGCTCGACAACTGGAAGAACTCGAGAAAAGATATGCCCAGGTTCTGAAAAACCCGCTGTGACATCTTTGCGACCTTCTCGCGGGGCCAGTCAGGATAGGTGAAATGCAGATTGCGCCGCACGATCCGTCGGTGGGGCACGTCCAGCCAATAGGCGGTGCGGCCCAAAATCTTTCCGAGCCCGACCACGTACCGGTGGGGTATGCGGCCGATGATCGCTTTAAAAAAACGGCCGGCGTCATCGGGCTGGCGCTCATCCATGTTGGTTGCCATCAACTTCATCTCCCGATACTTACTATCGGCATTATGAAAAATCCAGATTTCAGCAGTGGTCATAACGACTAACAAACAATTATTTGACTGTCAATGCTCGCCCATCCCACCCCCGCGCTGCCCGGCGGCCCGCGACGGCCGCTGCACCAAGCGGTCAGGAAATCGGCAGGATGAAAAAAATTGACAAACCCCGGGCATTTAAATACGATTTATCAGTCTATCACTAAGCTTTCGGCAGCACCATTATTCGGCCAATCCTGCAGCACGATCGGGGAGTGGTTTCCATGAATCAGCCGGCATCCGTGTCGCACAATCTGACATCCGGGATCGCTTTCGGACTCTACGACCTGATCTGGAGCTGCGTGCTCCCGTGGCTGCGGCTGAATCATCGCCTGGCGGAAGGCTATCAGCAAAGACGGCTGAATCCCTTGCTGCCGGCTGCGGATATTTGGATCCAGGCGGCTTCCGTCGGTGAGTCCTATCTGGCACTGGAAATCATTGCGGCCCTGCGGGTCGCCCGTCCGGTCAGAATCCTGATGACCGCCAACACCAGCCAGGGGATCGACATCCTGAACAAGGCTCTGGCGGGTCGGAAAAAATCCGGGGAGGCCATCGACGTCCGGGTCGGCTATTTTCCCTTTGACAAGCCGGCACTCATGCGCAGGGCGGTGGCCGCTGTCCGCCCGGCCGCCATGGTGCTGCTGGAAACCGAGATCTGGCCGGGTCTTCTGCGCGCCCTCGACCGGAACGGCTGCAAAACAGTCATCATCAACGGACGGTTGACAGTCAGAAGTCTGAAAAGATACCTCCTGTGGCCTTCGATCTGGTCCAGCCTCAGGCCGCACCGCGTGCTGGCTGTCTCAACGGCCGACGCCGATCGCTTCAAGCAGCTGTTCGGCCCGACCGGCATCGAGGTCATGCCGAATATTAAATTTGACAGCGCCGCCGCGTCCGCCGCGCCGGACAATGCAAGTGCCGTTATGAGCCTGGTGCCCGCAGAATCGGCTTTTGTCGTCATGGCCTCCGTCAGGCGCCAGGAAGAACCTATGGTGAAACAGATGGTCATCGAAATCAACCGCCGCCGCCCGGATACGGTCATCGGGCTGTTTCCGCGGCACCTGCACCGAATCCAATCCTGGCAGCATGCCCTGAATCAGACCGGCATTCCCTGGTCCCTGCGCTCCAGTGCCGGCACGCCGGCGGCCCCAGGATCGGTAATCATCTGGGATACCTTCGGGGAGTTGATGTCGGCCTTCCAGCTTTGCCACGCCGCCTTTGTCGGCGGCAGCCTGGCACCGCTGGGAGGGCAGAATTTTTTGGAAGCGCTCAGGGGCGGCGCCAGACCTGTCATCGGGCCGTTTTGGGAGAACTTCAAATGGGTGGGCCCGGAAATCATCGCCACCGGGTTGCTGCAGGTGGCTGCTGACTGGCAGGAGGCGGCTGCCCTGCTGCTGGCGGATATTGCCGACCCGCCGTCCCGGGACGAGATTATCGCCAAAACGCTCGAATACCTGCAAAAACGCCGCGGCGGCACCGCCAGAGCTTGTCAGATCATTGCTTCCCTGGTAGATGACCACGCAAAAGCCTGATTGACCGCAAAGCGTTCAATCAGGTGTTTTTTGTTATATGTTAATCGTTATTTGAAACGCTCTGATAATTTACTATGATTCCGCGCAAAATCTTACACCTTTACAGCAATCACAAATGGACCGGTCCCGCGGATCACGCTCTCAATCTGACCGCCTGGCTGCAGCAGTCCGACGGCATCGAGACTGTCTTTGCCTGCGGGCGACGTCGGGGGGTGGAAAATCACCTGTACCGCAAAGCCCGCCAACGACGGCTTGACTGCCTCAACGGCCTGGCCCTGCAAAAACACCTGAGCTGGAGAATGTTTCCGGACATGTATGCCTTGAAGAAAATGGTCAACCACAGCCGGATCGACCTGATTCACTGTCATCAGGACAACGATGCCCTGACCGCCGTGCTGGCCGGTTTCGGAGACCGCATGATCCGGACCTGCTACGACGGCGAACCCGCGCCGTTAAACTTCAGACAGCGGTTTTTCTATCGACGGGTCAAAAAGATCATGACGGCCTCCTGCAGACTGCAAACCCATCTGGCTGCTCTGCTGCCCGACAAGGACATACAGCAGGTCGACATCCCCGTCGATCCTGAGCTGTTTCGCCCCCTTGAAAAAAACGCCCGCCTGCTGGCCGAATTCGATTTGAAGGCCGCTGCCCCGCTGGGGGGGATCGTGGCCCGGGTCCAAAAACACCGCAATTTTTCACTCCTGCTGGACGCCATCGAGCAGGTCGTCAGGTTGATTCCTGATTTCAAGTTTCTGATCGTCGGCCGCGGCACGCATATCGATACCGTCACCCGGCAGCCGGTCAGGCAGCGCGGGCTGCAAAAAAACATCATTTTTACAGGATATCGTCATGATGACTACCGCGATGTCCTCAATCTGCTGGATTACAAGATCTTCCTGGTGCCGGGCAGCGACGGCTCCTGCCGGGCAGCGCGAGAGGCGCTGGCGTGCGGGACGCCGGTAATCGCTGCCCGCCGGGGGATTCTGCCCGAACTGATTACTGACGGCCAGACCGGCATCCTCGTCGAAGAGGACCCCGCCGATCTGGCCCGGGCCATCATTACCATGCTGGAAGACAACGACTTCCGGCAGCGCTGCTCCCGGGCCGCCCGCCAATACGCCGAGACCGTCCTCAGCCCTGACAGATATGTTCGCAAAGTCACCGCGGCTTATGAATCCCTGATGTCGGAGGTCAGATGACAGAGGACGGAAGACGGAGGACAGATGAATTGGGAAGGGGGAATGCGGAATGCGGAAAACATAGAAAGCCCTAGTCCTGCAACTTCAGTAAATTAACACAGGAACCTTTGGGAATGGCTTTCAGCCGCGAGTTAAACAATAGCGACTGAAAGCCGCTCCCACGAATTCAAATCCTTTTGATGTTGCCGGATAATCGGACTATGAGAATCAAATATCCGACCTTTTTTTCCGCCTTCCGCATTCCGACTTCCCACTTCTTTCTTCTGTCTTCTGTCATCCGTCTTCCGTCTTCTGTCGTTCCAGCTCCCTCAACTTGATGTACTTCAAAAACTTTCCGTAGGCGGTGCTGATGGAAATGACGAAACCTTCGTAGCCGTCGAGGAGCCCCAGCTTCAGCAGGTATTTCTTGAAAAAGGTCAGCAGGGGATTCAGGCATATGTCCAGTGCCAGATTGGACCGCCTGCCCCGCTCGAAGGCGGCGCGGGCGGCAATGCCGGAGAAACTGTTGATCTGGGAGATATGGCTTTGAATCGTCGGGTAGGAAAAATGCAGCAGATCGCCGCTGAGCGTGCGCAGGCCGCCGGGGTCGTCCATGACGACATGATCATGGGGATTCACCCCGCCCCAGCCCCCTTTTCTGCGGTCCCACAGCCTTATCTTCCGGTCCGGATACCAGCCGCAGTGTCGAATCCATCTGCCGCAGCAATTGGTCAGGCGGCTGATCCAAAACCCGTCCGCATTCCAGTCTGCCGCGGCCGCCTGAATCGAGCGCTGGAGTTCGGCTGAAAGCGCTTCGTCGGCATCCAGAGACAACACGTAGTCGCTGCCGGCACAGGTCAAGGCATAATTTTTCTGTTCGATGTGCCCTTCAAAAGGGTGCTGAATGAAATCGACCCCTTTTTTCTGACAGATTTCGGCGGTGGCGTCGGTAGAATAGGAATCGACCACGACGATCTCGTCAACCGTGCCCATCAGAGAGTCCAGGCAGCGGCCGATGTTCTTCTCCTCATTGTAGGTTATGACGACAGCCGATATTTTAACAGGATTGTTCAACAGTCTGCTCCCGTTTTCCGGTGAATCCGGGCCAGGTTGCAGCCCGGCCGCCGGCCAAAAAAAGCGGCCGGTCAAATCTTTAAACAAACGATATAAAATTACAACAATTTCGAGCGGCAGATCAAGTTCGATTTATTAGGCGGAGCAGCCTCGGCCTCCGGCAGCCAGGATCCGGTGATAAACCGCCAGGTTGTTGTCCACCATGGCGTCCATGGAGAACTGTTTTCTCACCGCCGCCCGGCCCCGCGCCGCCATCCGGCGGGCTTCCTCATTGTGGATCAGCATCGACACGATCCCGTCGGCCAGCGCCAGGGGGTCGGCTGCCGGGACCAGGCGGCCGGTTTCGCCGTCCTTGATGATCTCAGGAAGGCCGCCCGCGTCGGCGGCTACAACCGGCGTGCCCAGGGCGAGAGCGTCCAGCACGGCGGTACCCAAGCCTTCCTGAACACTGCTCATGACAAAAAGATCGGCGATTTGGTAAAACGCGCCCACATCCCTGCGAAATCCGGTGAGGGTGAGGGCGCGATTGATGCCCAGGGAGTCGGCCAGCGCCTGCAGCTCGGCCATCAGCCTGCCCTCTCCGATGATAAAGAAGCGCGCCGCGGGAATTCTATCGAGAACGTGGGGAATCGCGCGCACCAGGTACTGCTGCCCCTTGTGTCCGGTTAGATGGGCCACGTTGATGACCACCGGTTCGCCAGGCTTCAGGTTGAATTCGGGTACGAGCTTCTCGCCGGAAACTCCGGCAAAACGCTGCAGATCGATGCCGCTGTGCACCACCGCGATGCGATCAGCGGCGATGCCGTCTGTGACCATCACCGCTTTGATTTTGTTTGAAATGGCAATGTAGTGGTCGGCCATGTAGCGGTATTTGATCGTGTTGAGCGGTAAAAAGCGGTTGCGGAAAATCGTAAAATCCACCCGTCGGGTCACCAGACGGCGACAGCGGCAGCCGATGGAGGCTATGAATGCCAGGCTGTGCGCATGGGAGGTGTGGGAATGGACGATGTCGTAATTATGGGTCCGCACCAATTTGTTCAGCCGCAGGGCGGCGACAACATCCGCTTCACCGTGCATGGCGATGGGAACAACATCGATCCCGGCCCGGGACGCTTTAACCGCCAGCGGTGATTCCGGCTGGCAGACCAGGTGCCCCCCCACCTGTCGCCGGCTCAGGCCCCGCAAAAGATACAGCGTTTGCTGTTCCCCGCCGCGCCAGGTTCTTTCGGTATTGATGTGAAGGATGTTTATATTGTGTCTCATACAATATTCAGGCTAGAGGCTATCTCAAATCCGCCTCAGGCGGATTTGAGTTAGCTTCTATTTTCCGGAGCAAAGCGATACCACCCGGTCCGCAAAATGATGAAAGCTGTGACGGGCATGCACAAGTTGATAGCCCTGCCTTGCGATCCGGCGTCTGTCGTCGGGTCTGGCCAGGTATTTTTCCACCAGTTCCAGGCACTCCTGCTCGCTGCGGTACCACACAAGATGCTTTTCGTTCTCGAAAAAGGTCTCCATCCCGCGGACATAGGCGGTCAGAAAAAACCCGCCGCAGCCGAGGGTCAGCCATAGCCGGTTGGACCAGTAGCCCTCCACCTCGCTGGTGATATCGGCCCCGAGAATGATCTTGGCCCCCGCACAGACCAGGGCATAGCTGCGAGGCGTTATAATCCTTTTGGCCGGACTGAGTCCGAAGGGGCGCCAGCCCTTGCCGTATACCTTGACCCTGCAGGTCGCGGCAAGCTTCTGGGTGAGCCTGACCCTGGGTTCGTCCGCCCGGGCTTTGCCGATAAAGGCCAGATCGGATTTCCAGACGGGCAGGACCGCCCGCCGCTGCCGGTGATCGTAGCGGTCGCAGGCACCGGTGAAATACATGGGGTTGGCAATCCCCGCCCGTCGATAGTCGTCGAGCTGCCCCTTGTTGGTCGCCAGGAAAAAATCAACCCGCCTGCCCAGCTCTGCCAGGGAGGGATGGATTTCAGGCGACATATCTTCGTAGTACAGGACCGTTTTGCTGCCGCCGCCGGTATATCTTTTTAGAACCGCCAGGGGGATGTCCTTGGAGTAGATAAAAATAATATCCGGTTCAAAGGCCTCGATGCGGTTGACGATCCAGCCCTCGCTGCGGTCTCTTTGACGCCGTCTGATTCTGGCAGGGTTCAGCCACAGCACCTGATGCCCGCAGTCTTTGAATGCCCGCGCCAGGTGGCGGGTGGTCCGCGTTCGCCGTTTGGATTTGCCGAAAAGTATGATTCGCTGCATTACTTTAACCAGACAGGCGCGGTTCAGGTGCCGCGGATGTCCTCGATAATTTTTTCCAGGGGTTTGAAGCCCCCTTGCCGGACCAGCTCCCGCTTTAACCGGATGACATCCCCCATGCCGGCCAGCGCCCGCAACAGGGCAGCCGGGTATATGGTGTCGAGCTTGAGCAGACGCGTGAACAGTCTCAGCAGAATCCAGGGTGCATGCCGCCTGGCAAGATGGCGCCGTGACAGGTGCAGCCACAGATAGAAAAAACGATTGCGCCGGCTCACGATTTTAATTTTGCGGCCGGCAAAAAAGCGGTGGATTGTTCCGTGATGATCGTGAACAACCCTGCTGCGGGGTTCGAAATAGGTCTGCCAGCCGCGTTGGTAGGCCCGTGTCGCCAGATCGCGATCCTCATAGTAAAAGGGTTGGTACAGCGGCAAAAATCCGCCCAAGCGGATGAACATGTCCTTGCGGATAGCGGCCGAACCGCCGGAGGCGTAAAGGCTTTTAAGCGGCCGCCCCCCGGCGGCCAGTTGGCGAGCACGCTCGATATCCCAGTCTTGGTTGCGAATTTCACCCCGAATGATTCCGGGGGTGTTCCAGGACACACGCTGGGGGTTGCCCTGCGGATCGCAGATCAGCGGCGAAACCGCGAAGGTGTCCCCGCGGCTGAACCATCCGATCAGGGGAGCCAAAAACCGGCTGTCCGGCCGTACGTCCGAGTTCAGCAGCACGATAATGGGATAGCGCGCGGCATCCACACCGCTATGAACGGCTTCGCTGAATCCGCGATTGGTTCCGTGCGTCACGATCCGAATTTCGGGAAACTGCTTTTCGATCAACGCAATGCTGCCGTCTTTGGAGGCGTCGTCGACCACGATGGTCTCGACCGGGGCGCTGTAAGACGCGGCCGCCCGCCTGACGAAGCCCAGATTGGTGGCTAAAATTTCTTCCCCATTGTAGTTCGGGATAATAATGCTGACCGAGGATAAGCCCATAAGTCGTCAGTATTCAAGTGTCCGGGGTTGTTCTCCGGGTGGGCGCAATTGCCCGTCGGTTACGGTTGCCGCCTATCGCCATTTAAATAAATCTTTTACCCCTTTGCGGCTCAGCCGCGCCATTAAATTCAGGCTCGTTGATACGCCCCTGATGTGATCGAAGCTGGAGTCCTTGACGAAGCCTTCCTCTGCCGGATCCCAGCTTTGGACGTCTTCAAACCCGCAGTAGGTCAGGCAAAACGTTAAAAATTCATGGTCAAAAACACAACGGTGCAGATTTTCAGGATATTCCTGTTCGCCGGATATGCGGCCAAGTATTTTGGGGTGCAACGGTATTTTGTGGTTGAGATAAAGACCGCAAAGCGCTTTAAAATCCGGTACCGCGATTCGAATGATACCGGAGGTCCTCAGCATTTTTTTCACCAGCAGAATCGCGCCCAGAACGTCGGTGTCACCTTTGCGCATTGCCTTGCCGGGCGATCCGAAATGTTCCAGCACATGGGACATGTAAACTTCAGTGCAGCACCCCTTCAGACAGCAGGCAAGTACGCCCAGTTCCGCAACGAGGTCCGTCGCATCGGTCCTGCGCGCATCGACATTGACATAACCGGGCTGCCGGGTGGTGCCGCAGCCGTAATACAGTCTGAGGTCCGCATCCGGCGTCAGTTTGATTCTGCGGCCGGCTGCCAGCGCAGCTTCTATTTCGCCGATAGGGATAAACATCGCCAATCACCTTGGTATTCTAAAGCTGCCGGCATCGGTGTTGTCCAATCCAAAAATGACCGTATTTTTGGTGAGCGTAATTCCCCATATCCTGGCATAGATAGCCCGTCTTTGCGCTCTAGGCGGCCAGCAGCCGCCGTAGTAGTAATATAAAAACCGCAGGCGGTCCCTGAGTTTTAGTTTGCCGCTGGTGGAGGCGTTCAACTGAGCCAGATTCAGAATCTTCCGCGGTTCGGAAAGTCCGCTTAATTTTACATTGTCAAGATCCAGCAATAGGAATTTATTGTTGTAATACATCACGTTGGTGGCGTTGAAATCTTTTTGCCAGATGTGGTTCTCGTGGATGTTTCTGACCCACCGGGCCAACTGCCGGATCACCTTTCTTTTATTGCTCTGGCCGACGAGGGTCGGCAGAAACTGATACAAGGGGATGCCGCCTTTTATATAGTCGGCGATAAAAAAACTTCTGTGATCGAATCTGTAGTAGCCCTGAGCAGTGGGAACGTCGATGCCGCGTAGGTCAAGGGCGCGGCTGTTTATCCAGCTGGCCAGGCATCGATCCCTGTGAAATCGGCCCTTGGCGTGTATCTTGATGCAGACCGATTTATACGCAATCACCTTTTTTTCCTTTAAATCGACACCATTTTCAAGGGCACCCAGAATATCCGCCCGATCCCATCGGAAGCCTTTGCGTCGGTAGATTTTTTCTTCCCGGGACCGCAGGATTTCGAACTCGCTGCTGTTCTTCAGGCACCTTTTGGTTCTGGACCTGAGATGTTTTCGATAATGCCGGATCGATGCATTCCGAAGGTGTTCAATAGCAACTTTGTTTCTGAACCGGCGGTTGTAGGCCGCTAAAAAGGTGCCGAACCAATCTTCGCCCGTCATCGGGTTCAAGGCAAGATAAAGCCTGCCAAGGTTGTGCGATCTCAGCCAGCCGGGCAATATGCCTAGAAAAAATAACTCCTGGGCATCAATCAGCACGGGCCGTCCGTCGGGGGCAACGACGATGTTCCCGGGATGCCAGTCGGCGTAGTAAAATCCTTTGTGATGAAGGCCGGCAATATAGCCTCCCGTCAAGCCGGGATCGATTTCACTAGCCGGCGTGAGCGTGTGGCCTTCGACCGCCCTGGTGACAATAAAAAAACGGCGGGGTTCGAGGTCGAAATTCTGGCCTCTCATTACCGGCTCGGCCGCCTCCACATCCAGAGACTTGAGCTTGTGCAGGTTGTTCCATTCAGCCCACCGCCGGCGCGGGAGCAACAGGTGACGCAGCCTGTCCTTGGGGCGGGTAAGCAAACTGATTTTGATGTAAAAATCCCCCAAGGCAGTTTGTATGAATATCACCTGTTTGCGGTCGTTGCACTTGACTGTCCGATGGCCGCCGGCGTTGTTCAATAAAGCATCTAGGTCCAAATGCCGGTAGTAAGGGCTGTTCCTGATTCGACAGTCCTCCAGCCCCCCCAACAATCGATCCAGGGATTCCTGACCGTTCCTGTTCTGTCTGCTGATATCGTGTTCCACGTATTCGTCCAGCTTTCCGCCCTCGTACGCCCTCAGGCGCCCACTGCTCCCATGCGGCCCCCTAAACTGCCATCAGCCCTCTGCCATCTGCGTACCGCGGCGTGCCAGTCGGGCTAAGACGGGTTCTCCGTCTTCTGTCATCTGTCCTCCGTCTTCTGTTCTCTGTCTTCTGTCATCCGTCCTCTGTCTTCTGTCCTCCGTCTTCTGTCCTCTGTCTTCTGTCCTCTGTCTTCTGTCATCTGTCATCTGTCCTCTGTCTTCTGTCCTCTGTCCTCCGTCTTCTGCCATCTGTCTTCTGTCATCCGTCCTCTGTCTTCTGTCCTCTGTCTTCTGTCCTCCGTCTTCCGTCCTCTGTCTTCCGTCCTCGGTCCTCTGTCTTCCATCCTCTGTCACCTGATCTCAATCCGGGCCCAACGGCACGGCAAACCTTTGCGCTGCGGCGCGTTCGCTTTTTGCTCTGACCTGAAGCAGGGGCTTGTGGCCCCAGAAAGCCGCCCAGGAACAGAAGGTGCTGACGGTGCCCAGAATATAATCGCACTGGCTCAACATGTAATTGTCCTCGACGATGACAGCGACAACGGGGTCTCGGCGTTTGTTGCCGTATTCATCCGCAGCGTCATTTCCGGGACCGAAAACGAAGTCCAGACCCGCAAAGTCTTCGGCTTTTTGACGGGCATCCGAACAGATGGCAAAACCGATTTTTTTATCCGGAAAACAGGCCGCGAACTCTCCCATCCAGCGACGATAATCGCCGGGCGCGAAAAAAAGCGCCCCGTCGGCATGCTTGCGGTAGTCGCCATGGCGGATATGCACGCCCAGAACCAGGTCAACGCCCGAGCGCAGCCGGCTGAGTCTGCGGTCGCTGGCGGTCCTCAGGCCGGGGTTGGGGGTAAAAATGCGACGAATCGCTTCAGCATGCCTTGCGCACAGATCATGATCGCGAATTTTCCAGGTGGACACGACTGCCAGCCGCCCTCCTCTGAATTCCAGCTCATCGAGAAACTGCCGCAGGCCTTTACCCTGGGGATTGCGCGTCGCCTTGCCGGACTGAACCGGAAACCAGGGCAGCAGTCTCGAGACCTTGGCTATCTGGTATAAAAATCTGACGACGGCGTAGGCCAGACGCGTCTGCCAGACGGGAGACGGGTCGGGTCTGGGCGATGAATCCGTCTGGATCAGCAGCTTTCCGCGGGTACCAGTAAAAAAATCGCCATATTCTCCCAAGGTTGGATTCAGAAAAACGCACCCTTTTTCAAGGCAGTAAGCCAGCAGGTGGGCATGCATCGTAAGCCGATTTCCCAGCTGAGCATTGCGTTTGGCGAGGACAATCCATTTCAGCATGGCCAGACTCGTGTGTTTGCCCGGTTGGGCGCAGAAAATCCGACGGGCAGCCTCAAATTAAAAAAATATTACTAAAATTCGGTATTTAGGTAACATAATGATTGAATTTTAACAAGAAAATTCATATAGGTAAAAGAAGCCTGTTTGCATAGATATTCGGAAAAATGACGGAAAGACAGCTGACCCAAAAAATTGATTTATATCGCCTCGGCTTTACAAAGTCTCTTGGCGAGGAGCAGCTAAAAGCCCTTGTCGCACACCTGCCCACCCCTAAAACAAACCGGGCATCACTGGCGGGCGGCCGGGGGGCGGTGGCTGCACCGGTCATCAACGGGCTCGGGCCGGTTGTCATCAAGCAATATCTGCGCGGCGGCCTGATGCGGTTCGTTCTTAAAAACCGTTACCTGAAATTGGGCCGCACCCGGGCACAAGCTGAATTTGAGCTGCTTCAAAGACTCCGCCCCTGCGGCATCCGCACACCGGAGCCGGTGGCCTATGCCTACCGCGGATTCCCGTTCTACGCGGCCTGGCTGGTCACCCGCAAGATCGAAAATGCCTGCACGCTGGCCGAGTTGAGCCGTCATGACGACCGACGGGCATCCAGGCTTATGTCAAAGGTGATCGAACAGGTCGGCCGGTTGATCGATTGCGGCTGCATTCATGTCGATCTTCACCCCGGAAACGTTTTAGTCGACAGCAGCGACAATATTTTTATCATTGACTTCGACAAAGGCTACATGTCCGCCAAAAACCGGGAGCGGATCTATAATATCTACCGCAACCGCTGGCGGCGTTCGATAATCAAGCACGGTTTGCCGCCGGTGCTCAATGAATTGCTCAAAGAGGGACTCCACCGCAATGGCGGTACCTTCAACCCGCGCTATGGCTCCTGAAACAACGAATACACCGGCTGAAGACTGCTCGAACACCTCCGGACTGTCGATTCTCATAATCCTGATGGGTTCGCTGGGCGATGTCGCCAGGGGTTTGTGCCTGGTAGCCCACATCAAGGACCACCACCCGGCTAGCCGCATAACCTGGCTGGTTGAACCGAAATGCGCCGATCTCGTCGGCCTCCATCCGCAGATCGACCGCATCGTCGAATTCGAGCGTCAACGCTCCGTGGCAGGCTTGTGGGATCTGTATCAAGAGCTGCGGCAAGATCGCTACGACATTACCCTGGACCTGCAGCGTCATTTCAAGAGCGGGTTTTTCTCGCTGCTTTCAGGGGCAAGGCGACGGATCGGATTCCACCGACGGAATTCCAAGGAACTCAACTGGCTGTTTAACAACGAGCACATTGCCTATTGCGATGAAAATCACCCCAAGCTGGATCATTACCTCAAATTCACCGCACACCTGGGAATCCCTCCGACAGGCCGTCTCAATTTCGGATTCGAGCAACTCGACCTCAAGGCGCTGGTGCCGGAGGCGGTGGCAGAAATTCAGAATTCATTTATCGCGGTCGTGTTGGGATCTTCCTGGGAATCGAAAGACTGGAACTTCGAGGGTTACAGCCGCTTCGTCCGCCATGTGGTCGACCGGCTGAGTCTCCACGTCGTGCTCCTGGGCGGCGACTCTGTCAGACCCTTTGCCGCCAGGCTTGTTGAAAAATTGAATTCGCCCCGGATCATGGACCTGAGCGGCAATCCCCTGGTGGAGTTGATCGCCGTACTGAAGGCCGCCGCCGCCGCCATCGGCACTGATTCGGGCCCTGGACACCTGGCAGCCGCGGTGGGAACGCCCTATGTGACGCTCTTCGGTCCGACACCGGCGAATCGACATGTGCCATACGGGTGCGATCACCTGATTGTAGCGCCCGATCTTAGCTGCGCCCCCTGCTACCAAAAGCAATGTCCCGAAGGCGATAAACGCTGCATGAAAAACATCGCCGTCGAAGACGTCGCGGCCAAAATCGCCCGGGCCCTGGGTGAATAGATCCCCCATCGCCCGATCAAACCGGATTCCTTTAGCATTGACACCCCCGGTAACTTCTCATATATTCCCCAACAAATCCGAAATTTAAATCAGGCGAAAAACAGCCGACACTGATAGATCCGATTGACAAAAAACGAATAACCAACAACCAAAAGCCTAAGTTTACCGGGACTCGCGCCCACTGTGATATCTGGAAAAGAACCTCAACATCCCGAAACAATTTTGATATTCTGCCCCAACTGGGTCGGCGACGTCGTCATGGCAACGCCGGCGTTTGAATGCCTGCGGCGAAACTATCCGCGCGCCCGCATCATCGCTCTGATCCGGGGGTATGCCCGGGGGGTTGTCGAAGACGGGCCCTGGTTTGACCAGATTTTCGAAATCGAAGACAAATCATGGCGCGGCTTTGCGCGGGTGGTTGCCCGGATTCGCAGGCTGAAAGCGTCGCTGGCCGTGGTTCTGCCGAACACGTTCAGAGCAGCCCTGCTGGCCAGGTTGGGCGGTGCTGGCAGAATTTACGGATACCGGCGCAACGGCCGCAGTTTGCTGCTGAGCGGTGGACCGCAACCGCAGCGGGAGGCCGGGCGGATCAGGCCGGTGCCGATGGTGGACTATTACCTGGAAATCTGTCGCCACCTGAAGCTGAATGTCGATCAGCCCAGGAGGCCCCGACTGCACATTTCGGCAGCGCTGCAGGAGCGCGCTGACCGGCTGCTGGAAGCCTACGGGATCGAGGCCGATGAGACCGTGATCGGCTTGAACCCGGGCGCCCAGTACGGCGCCTCCAAATGCTGGCCGCCGGAATATTTCGCCCATCTGGCCGAGCTGCTGGAGCAGCGCTGGAAGTGCCGGCTGCTGCTGTTTATCGGCCCCGGAGAAGACCGTATCGGCAGAGAGATCGAACGGCTGAGCCGGGCGGCCGTCATCAACACCGGGCCCGACCGCGTGGATCTTGCCCTGCTGAAGCCCTTGATCCAACGCTGCCGGCTGCTGGTAACCAACGATACCGGCCCGCGTCATTATGCCGTGGCCTTCGGCCTCCCGGTAGTTGTCATTATGGGGCCCACGGATCCGCGTTATACCCATGCCAACCTCGAAAAAACCACCGTATTGAGACGGGAGCTGGAGTGCTCGCCCTGCCACCTCAAAGAGTGTCCGCTCGACGAGCACCGCTGCATGCGGGAGATATCGCCCCAGGCTGTTTTGCAGGCCGCCGAGCAATTGGTTCAGGAGCAGGTGTAACCGATGAAGTCCACATTTTACAGAGAGAAATGGTCCGGGCTGAAGGCGCTGGACGCTGACCGGGACGAATTGGCCCGGCTGTCCCGCCAAATCGCCCATTCGTTCATGGACGCCTATCTCAAGGATTGTCATTACGAGGCGGATTATATCGAACTGCTTTGCGAAATGACGACCTTTTCGAAAGATGCCGGCCTGACCGGCGCCGCAGCCCAGGCCCTGTTTCGCATCATCATCGAGAGCCTGTGCGACGACTTTGAAGACCTGCAGACCGAAACTTACAACCGCGTCATGACCCAGCTGATCTCTTTCTGCCGCCGGCTTCCGTCCGGCAGGGAGCTGGACCGCTGTTTGAACCAGTTCCAAATCTTCAATAGCGCCGACCTGCTCGAGAGAATCAAGATCATCCGCAGGGACGGAAAGCAATTACCCCGTCGGCAGAAGGTAAAAAAAATTTTGCTTTTGTCGCGGGTTACCATCGGTGCCGACGTGGCCATAACCAGCATTATTATCCAGCGCCTGGCGGACCTTTATCCGGATGCGGAGCTGGTGCTGATCGGCGGCGGCAAGCTCGATGAGATTTATGGCGGCAACGCGCGCCTGAGGCTGAAGAAGGTGGACTACAATCGCCGGGGCGGCTTGCTGGAGCGATTGTCCAGCTGGCAGCTGGTGCTTAACATTACCAGAAAGGAGCTGGCCGAGGGCGGACCGGACGATACCATTCTGATCGACCCGGATTCGCGCCTGTCGCAGCTCGGGGTGCTGCCGATCATTGCCGATCATCAATATTTCTTTTTCGACAGCCGCTCGGACATATCGTTTGCCAGCAACATGTCCATGGCCCAACTGACCAACACCTGGATCAACCAGGTTACCGGCGAAGAAAAGTTTTGTTATCCCAGGATCTGGCCGCGGCCGTCCAATCTGGCTGCGGCCGCCAGGTTCTGCAGCCTGTTGAAAAACGGCGGTGCCCGCCGGGTTATCGTTATCAACTTCGGTGTCGGCGGCAACCGGCGCAAAAAAGTGGGCTGGCGCCTGGAAAAAGAGCTGCTGTTATCCCTGCTGCAGGAGCCGGACACGGTGGTCGTGCTGGACAAGGGTGCCGGTGATGAAGAGCTGCACAATTCCAATTCGCTGCTGGAGGCCGTCAAGGCTGCCGGCTATGCGGCCCGGGAGGCTGATTTTGGCAGTGCCATGGAAGGGGGCCTGCGAAGCGGCGTCATCGGTATGCAGACCCGCATCGGCGAAATTGCCGCCGTTATTGCCCAGTGTGACGAGTATATCGGTTACGACTCGGCTTGCCAGCACATCGCGGCGGCGCTGCAGACCCCTTGTCTGACCATCTTCGCCGGCTCCAATAATATGCGCTTCATCCGGCGCTGGAGCGCTTTCGGCTCGAACAGTTGCCAGATTGTGCACGTCGATACCTTGACCGACCCGACCGCAATCGATGTCGAGGATATTATCACCCGTATCAACAACGAACGCAGGATGAGAACAGGGTAGCGGGGCTGCCGAGATCAAAAGGTTTGAGGTTCAGCGCCGCCGCCGACCCAAAAAACGGCCGGTCGGTTCGAAAAAGAAACAATTGAACATCGAACATCGAACGTCCAACATCGAACATTGAATTGTGAACCCTGGACCCCTGAGCCTGGAACCCTGAACCCGTGAACCTTTGAACCCTGAACTCTTGAACTCTGAACCCTTGAACCTCTGAACCTTTGAACCTGGGAACCCAGGAACCGTTTTCCATGAAAATACTATTCATATATCCCAACGCCGGCTCCCAGCTGGGATTCAATTACGGCCTGGCCCATTTGTCGGCCGTGCTCAAGGCTGCCGGACACGAGGTCGCCCTCTGGCAGCTTTGCGAGGATATCGAGCCGCTGCCAACTCAGGCACAGTTTAGCGAGCGCATCCGCCGGGAGGCCGCCGACATCATCGGTTTTTCCGTCGTCACCAACCAGTGGCCATACGCCCGTAAGCTGGCGGCCTGGACGCGCAAGGCCACCGAGGCGCCCCTGGTCTGCGGCGGCATCCATACCATGGCCGCCGGCGAGCAGGTGCTGCAGTCCGGCGAATTCGACTACATTATCCGGGGAGAGGCCGAGGAGGCTTTGGCCGAGTTTGTCGAAAAAGTAGACAGCCGGCAGGATGTCTCAATCATCCGCAACCTGGGCTATCTGAAAAATGGCGCGGCCAAGCTGAATCCCCTGCGGCCCTTGCCGGATCTGGGGAAACTGCCGTTTAAAGATTACGACATATTTGACTTTCAGAACATCATCGACGCTAAAAACGGCTGGGTGGGCCTGATGGCCTCCCGCGGCTGCCCCTTTTCCTGCACCTACTGCTTCAACCATCAGCTGGTCTCCCAATACCGCCGGGATCTCAACTGCAGCTTCAAAGGACTGAATTACATCCGCCATTTCAGCGTGGAGCATATGATGGCGGAAATCGAATTTCTGCAGGATCGCTACCGGAACATCAGCATGTTCATTCTGGACGACGATCTTTTCACATTCTACCGGGAGTATGTCGAGCAGTTTTGCCGCTCCTACGCCAAAATCAGTTCCCTGCCGTTCGTGGTCAATGCCCATGTCGGGTTTTTCGAAAAGCAGCGCGCAGGCTACCTGGCCGAGGCCGGCTGCAAAATCGTAAAATTCGGTGTTGAAAGCGGCAGTGAACGCATCCGCCGCCGGATTCTGCAGCGCCGCATGAAAAACGAAAGCATTGCCAAGGCCATCGGCACCGCTCATCAGTACGGACTGCACACCTCGGTATTCTTAATGATAGGGCTGCCCGACGAAACCCGTGACGATGTCATGGCCACGATCCGGCTGATGGCCACCGCCAAACCGGGACGCTATCGCTGGTCGTTTTTTTTCCCCTTTCCCGGAACCAAAGCTTACGAACTCAGCGCTCAGGGAAATTATATCGACGATGAAAAAATGGCCCGGATGGCCAACTTCACCGACGACACCTGCCTTAATTTCGACCCAGAGCACAATCTGTTTCTAAAAAAGGTGGGACGCGCGATGCCCTGGTTTGTCAACGCCTATTCGGATTTCGCGGTGGCCGGTTTTTACCGCAAAAAGGTTGAAGAGATTATGGCCCTGGATGCCGCTGCCTGGGAGCAAAGAGCCCCGGCCATAGAAATAGAGGACCGGCACATCTCCGACGGATTTGTCAGACAGGGATTGAGCCACTACGCCATCAAGTACAACCGCTTTATGGGAGTCATTTCCGACTATTTCACGACTGAAGACTAGCTCGTGTGAAACTACGAAAAATTTATCTCACGCAAAGCCGCAAAGACGCAACGGAAAGGATTAGTATAGAAATTATCTTGGCGCCTTGGCGTCTTTGCGTGAAAATAGACAGTTTCTTTTCCGATCAGACCGGACGCTTGCGGCCAGCGGCCGTCGCTCGTGACCATTGTTGCTCCAAAGGCCGATGCCTCGCGGGCAACGGGTGAAAACACGGACTCACAGGTTAACAGCATGCTCGTCAAATTATCATCCCGTAACCTTCTCATTGCGTTCACGTTGACCCTCTATTATTTGTTGCTCGGCAAAAAGCTGATGCGCCTGGCCATCCACGGAGACGGTCTCGAGTACGGCGCGGTGGCCCGCAATCTGGCCGAGGGTCTGGGAACATTTTGGAAACCCTACCTGGAGGACTTTATTCACCCGGTTTTCCACGAGCATCCACCCCTGGTATTCTGGATTCAGTCTTTGTTTTTCAGGCTATTCGGCGACGGCCCCTACCTGGAAAACTTTTATGGATGCCTGATGGGCCTGATCACCCTCGCCTGCGTGGCCTGGTTCTGGCAGCAGGTCCGGCGCGATTTCGCACTGCCCTCCGTCGGTGTTTGGTAGCCCATGCTGCTGCTGGTTCCCCTGCCCTTGTTTACCTATACCATACAAACCAACCGGATTGTCGCCACCTATATCATCTTAGCAATCCTGCCGACCTATGCCGCCTATCGCAGCGTGACCGGCAGCAAACACGCGGTCCTGCTCGGCCTGCTGTCCGGTGGTTTGGTCTATCTGGGATTCATCGCCAAAGGGCCGGTCGCCTTTTTCACCTTCGCCGTTCCGGCCATCGCCTGCCTGGCGCTGAAAACAAGGCTTTCAAGAGCCGCCCTCAGCACGATTTTGGCCTTAGTCTCCTTTACAGTAATATTGTTTTCCGTTTTTTATCTGTTCCCGGACAGCAGGGATTTTTAGAGCAAATTCTGGAACGCCCAGGTGATAGCCAGCCTCAAAAGCCAGCGCGCTCCCGGGGACACCCACTGGTACCTTGTAGAACGCTGGGCAGCCGAAATCGCCGTCCCGGTTTCTATCGCCGCGGTCTTCTTGATATGCTGCCGGGTGCCCCTGGGTCAAATTAGATTCAACCGGCCGGCCGGATTCTTTTTGCTCATCGGCCTGGCCAGCAGTCTGCCTTTCCTGCTCAGCATGCGGCAGCACAACCGCTACATTTTCCATTCCTACCCGTTTTACGTGCTCTGTCTGGCTTTTGCCACCGACAGCATCGCCGCCAAATTAGAGTCACTTTTAGACAGCAAATCCAAATTCAGAGTTGCTGTCGGACTATTTGCCATGGTCTTTTTTATTGCCGGTTTCACCAGTATGCTGGCCGGCAAGGATCATGTCCGCAGCCGCAAACCATTTTATTACGATATCTATCTGCAAGATATCCGGCTACCCGAACGATCCACCATATCGGTTTGTCCGCGTGGCATAATTTTAAACGACTGGCTGTTCGCCGACATGATGCGCTTTTACAAAAACAGTTTAACCCCGGAGATGGGACGGGAATATCTCATTATCGCCAAGGACAACGGCTGCAGCGTTCCCCCGGGTTATCGCGAAATCAACCGGCCGCCAAGAATTAAATACATCCTATATCGAAAATAGGGGGTGTCCGCTCTCAAATATCCGAGTCAGAATGGCGCAGCAGAGATGTGCCCAAAGCCTGAAATCGTAGTCTATCTTCACTCTTGACAGATTTTCTTTTATCCTGTCTATAATGGAAGACCTTGATCCCCTGATTGAACAAATTGCTTGCTGAAGCCGAGTCGCGTCATTGCAGAGATTGAAATCGAACTTGGTTTTGCAATGCTTGCCCGGCCCGGGGATTTAATCGCCATTGCCATCCAAGTCTTGGGTGTTTGAGATATCCCGAATTACCCGTGATGAACCATGGACTGAGGTTTGTGCGCCATGACTAAACGAGAATACTCTGCCGGAGAAATCATTCTCACAGAAGGTGACCCGAGTGATTTTGCGTATATGATATTGTCGGGTGAGGTGGAGATCTACACCGAATCCGGCGGCGAAACTGTTGTCCTGGGCGTGATGAAGGCGGGAGAATTCATGGGCGAAATGGGGATCGTAGATGACCAGCCCCGCAGCGCCTCGGCGCGTGCAAAAACCCAGGTCTCCTTGAAAATTTTTGAAAAGCAAGAATTTTTCAAGTTGATCAGCCAGGACAGCACATCTGCCTACCGCCTGATTTCACGCCTTTGCGAGCAGATGCGCACGCTCACCCGCAGAATTGCGGTGGCGGAAGCATCACCGTCAATTGAAGTCGCATTTGAAAGCCAGGGGCCAGCCAAACGTCAGCCACGCGTTGCGGCCGGAACCGAATCTGAGGCGGTCTCGATCAAATCTCGATATACCCTGCTGCCGACATCGCCGCGGCTTAAGTCGGTCCTGCCTGCCGGAGGAATTGAAATCAAAAAATGGCCCTATATAATCGGGCGTTTACCGGAAGGCGCCGAATCCGCCCCCTTCCGGACCATCGACCTGATAATACAGGACAAGCGGCCCTTTCGATTATCCCGGCAGCACTTCGCCCTGCACCACGATCGCGAAGGCGGCGGCATCATGGATCTGGGAAGTACCTCGGGGACCCGGGTCAACGGAGAGTACCTGGGGCTTCATTTCAGCAAAGATTTTGAATACCTGAAACCGGGCGAAAACCAGATCGTCGCCGGCGGTATGGACTCGCCCTACGTCTTCACGGTGGTTGTCTCACCAGCGGAGAGGGTTTAAAATCTGAAAACTTGACGGACGCGACGAGACCAGGGTCGCGGCAGGCACAGCGGCCACCCGTGCTATCCGAGCGGGTTTCACCCTCTTGGGTTTTCTCCTGATTATAGCCGGCACCGGATATACAGATTATTATTTGTGACGAGGCAGGAATAGCCCTATCTTCAAAGAGTGAACAAGTAAAGGAAATAAACGTGCTGCCGCCGGTCGTCTTCAACTTCTACGCTGACGTCCGTCGTGACTTCCACGCGTTTTGAGATTTCGTAACCAGAACTTTCATACAAGTGTACCATCCCGTCAATCATCACCGTGCCAATTTATAAATCCACCTAAACTCAATAGTATCGCCGACCCTTCGGGTATCGTCACCAGGGATATCGGCCCCGTCAAAAGCTTGACAGCATATCATCCGGAGACTCCATGCCGGCGGGCGCTGAAAAGCAGGATTCAAGCCGGCGCGTTATGCACCGCTCAACACAAAAGCTGTCGCCGGGCAATCGCGGCCTAGCTTCCCCTCGGCACACCCGGCACCCATTGCAGGCAGATCGCGGTCGTCGGAAAAAGTTCCGTTGTCCAAACGTTTCCAAACGCTTCCAAACGCTTTATCGACACGTGCTGATATCCCCCGCCGTATTTCCAAATAAATTCATTAACAGCGGTATAATTTTTGCTTCTTTACCTGTTTTTTGGGCGAATTCTGTTCCTCACCGTCGGAATGGCCTGAAAAGGGGGTCCGAAAACGCTCTACCAATGTAATTTAATCCCTTTGAGAGGAATCTTCGAGGGGGAGCATGATGGGCCGGAACACCAGGGCAATGGATTTATTTCACTTTTCCGCAGAATTAGCTGATTTTTTCTAAAGACTTAAATAATTACATAAAGTTATACAGGATTGTGTCCGATAAATACGACATGGAATGGTCATATGGGGTGAAACCGGAAATTTGACCAATTGTGGATCGCGGGGACACGAACAAACCTAAATCGGGCGACCTGAGGAATCGGGATTCGAAAAAAAGTGGGAAAAATATGAAACTATTTGGTTCTGTAAAAGCCAGGGTTGGAAGCACCAGAAAGTTAGCACCTCAAGCACAGAAAAACGCAACTGAGCTGATTATTCGCGTGTTGAAGTTCCTTCAGGAATTTCACCGGGCCAAAACTCCGCCGACACTCCATCTGGGTGAACACAATTGGAAACAGTATTTCGACCAACTTCCCAATTATTCCAAGCTTCAATTCGGCGCCCACTTTAAGTATTTAAAGCAGTTATTCGAAAATCAAAATCTGGTCGAGGGCAATTTTATATTAAAAAGCGGCCGGCCGACGGAAAGCGCCTGCCCACCGCCTTCGGTGGTGGCGGAAAATTGGCTCAAACCGGGGTGGGAAACTCCCGGGGTCGAGCCTCAAGTCCACTTGACCAAGACCTATAAAAATCTCGTCGGCAAGACCGTCACCGAAGATTTCGATGATGCCCCCGAAAGGATTGAAGCCTTCGAGGACTGGCTGGAGGAACGGCGCATATGGGAAGAGAGCGAGATCCATGTGCACGAGGCCCTCAATGTCTTTGGGGAATACTTCGACCTCTGGTCGAAACTGCGCCGAGAATCGGAAAAATTTCAGCTCTTTGTGGGCGACGGGATTTTTTGCTGGGAAAGCCCTGCCGGGATCATTCATCATCCTCTGCTGATCCAAAAAGTTCAGCTGGAGTTCAATTCCTTTATCCCCGAATTTGTCATCCGAGATTCCTTTGATCCGCCGACCCTGCACACGGCCATTTTACGATTCCTTGGCATCGACGGCAAACACATCTCCAATTATCAGCACATCCTGACCAAAGACCAGATCCATCCGCTGGGCGGCGAGGAAACCAGTGATTTCCTCAAGGAAATGGTTCAGGGCATCTGGTCCGACAGGCTCTACTTTGAATGCCAGGAAGATGTGGAAAAAACCCAGGCGCCCTACATCTACCGTCAGCCCCTTATTTATCTGGACCGGGCCAACCAGGGATACTGCGATGCCGTTGAAAAGTACGTTCAGCACCTTTACAAAACCGATTTCATCCCCGAGTCGCTGGTGCGCATCGTGGGCATCGACACGGGTAGATCGTCCAAACAAGAGGACGAGGGTCACGAATCCAAACCGTCGGATATTCTCCTGACCAAGGAGGCCAATTCCGAGCAAGAGCGCGTGATCCGGCAACTCGACAAGACCGGGGCGGTCTCGGTCCAGGGACCACCGGGTACGGGAAAAAGCCATACGATCGCCAACCTGATCGGACACCTTTTGGCCCAGAACAAAAGTATTTTGGTCGCCAGCCACGCCTCTAAAGCGCTGCGGGTAGTGCGCGAAAAGGTTGCCGCGCCATTGCAGCCCCTTTGCGTCAGCCTGCTGGACAGTGATGAAGAAAGCGCCAAGCAGTTGGAGGAATCCGTCACCGGAATCGTCGATTATCTCTCGCGCACCAGCTTAAAGAAAATCGACAAGGAAATAGAAAAGCTGGAGAGAAGAAGAGAAAGCCTGAACAGCCGGTATACAGAGGTTAAAGGGAACCTTTTCAATGCCCTGGCCAACGAGTACCGCGAAATCGACCTGGGTGGCAATACGAAGATCACGCCCGCTCAGGCCGCCCGGCAACTGCACAAGGATGAAAAATTATATGGGTGGCTGCCCGGCCCCATCGAACATCGACCCGAGTTTCCTCTGGCCGACGCGGATATGATCTCCTTGTATGAAATCAACGCGAAACTGTCGGACGAGGACATCGAGATGCTGGAATCCACCCTGCCCGATCCGGAGCAAATTCCAACCCTCGAGCAATTCCGGGAGGTCTTCGATGCGCTGGGCGCATTGGAGCAGGAAAATTTAAAAAAGGGCAAGGCCATGTGGCGCCATGACCACCATTCGGCCGAACAGCTCAGAGAACTCCGCGATAAGGTTGCGCACGCCATGGCCATTGTCGACCCGGAATCACCCTGGATCATGGAATGTATCGATGCCGGGCGACGCCAGCGCGAGGAAATCAAGCCCTGGAAGGCAATGATCGGTCTGGTGGAGTCCTTGTGCGCCGAGATTCCGTTGCGCGAAGAACTGGTGGTATCCATTGGACCCAAAGTCAATTCCAAACTTGCGGACGAGGAGATCATTCGAATCTGCACCGAAATTTGCGAGCACCTCAAGAAAGGTAAAAAGCTCGGCAAACTTGCCAAAATGTTTAAGTCCGAATGGAAGGAAGTCATCGAAAACTGTCCGGTGGACGACGGCACAGCGAGGGAGTTGGAGGATTTTACGGCGATTATTTATAAACTTGAAATCAAAAAGCTGCGCATGGAGCTAAAGCGCCGCTGGGATCGCCAGATGGAGCCCCTGGGTTGTCCACCATTCAAAAAGCTGGGTCGCCGGCCTGAAAAAACGGCCCGGCAGTATAGCGAAAAATTGGAGTTGGCGCTTGCCTGGTTCGCTGATATCTGGAATCCCTGTGAAGCCCTCAGCGAGGAGCTGGGGCTGAAATGGAAGCATTTGTTGAAAAAAGCGCCGGTAAAAAATTGCGCTTTCAGTGACATCGTGCGACTCAAGGAAGTGGTCACCGGCGAGCTGCACCCTGTGATCGAGACGCGGATCAAATTTATTGAGCGCAAGGATCTCAAGGCGATCCAGCAGAAATGGTACGAGTATTTTCACGGCCTGCCCAAAAAGCAGCCCTCCTATGTGTTGACCAAGGTCTTTCGGGGGGCGGTTAAAAACGGGAACTACGATCATTACCTGCAGGCCTGGCAAAGACTCAACGAGTTGGTGGATCTCAAGCCGGATTACGAAAAACGCCAATTGCTGCTGGCACAACTCGAGCCGCTCGCTCCCGGCTGGGCTGCTGCGATCGCCGGCTGGCAATCCCCACACACCGACGGCAAACCGCCGGGCAACATTCAGAAGGCCTGGACCCATCGCTATTTGGATCAGACCCTGACCAAGATACTGACAGCCGACTTTGATACCCTTCAGCAGCAGCTGGACTCAGCCAACGAAAAATTGCAGGCGGTTACGGCTGAATATATTGCCAAAAAATCCTGGCGCGCCCAAATGGAAAGAACCGGGCTCAAACAGCAGCAGGCCTTGAACGGCTGGCTGGCCCTGCACAAAAAAATGGGCCGGGGTACCGGCAAGCAGGTAGGCAAGCTCAAGAAGGAAGCCAGAAAGACCTTGCTGGAATGCCGCCAGGCAGTGCCGGTTTGGATTATGCCGATTTCAAGGGTGTTGGAAAGCTTCGATCTGACGACGACAAAATTTGATGTACTCATCGTGGACGAAGCCAGCCAGAGCGACATCCGGGCGCTTTCGGTTTTTGCCCTGGCCCGGGATGTGGTCGTGGTGGGTGACCACGAACAGGTCAGCCCCTATGCCGTGGGATTCAAAACCGAAAGGATCCAGGATTTGATCGATGAAATGCTCGAGAACATCCCCAACAAACAGCTTTACGACGGCAAGACCTCCATTTATGATCTTGCCCGCCAGTCCTTCGGCGGCACCATCCGGCTGCTGGAACATTTTCGCTGTGTGCCCGACATTATTCAATTCAGCAATCACCTTTGCTACAACAACGAGATCCTGCCCTTGCGCGATCCCTCGGCAAGTCATCTTTTTCCCCACCTGGTGGCGCACCTTGTGCCGGAGGCAACCGCGCATAATAAAGTCAATCACGCCGAGGCCCTGGAGATCGCATCGCTGATTTTGGCGATGTGCCGCATGCCGGAATACGAGGACCTTACCATCGGTGTAATTTCGATGGTCGGCACCGATCAGGCCGTTGTCATCGATTCGATTCTCAGAAGGCGCCTGACCGTTTCCGAATATAAAAAGCGCCGCATTCTATGCGGCAATGCATCTCAATTCCAGGGAGATGAAAGGGATGTCATCTTTTTGTCCATGGTTGACTCACCGACCGGAAAACTTCTGCACCTGCGCCAACGAGACGAGGCTAAAAAAGTCTTCAATGTGGCTTCCAGCCGCGCCTGCAACCAACTATGGGTGGTTCATTCCATAATGCCTGACAGTGACCTGAAACCCGGGGATTTGAGGTATAAGTTGATCAAGCATGCCCAGGATCCGGGCGGCTTGAGAAAAAAGACCATCGTGAAAGAGGAGGTTTTCAAGTCGGACCTGCAGCGCTCCGTTTTCAGGGACCTGCAAAAGCAGAAATATCATGTGCTGCTCAATTATGAGCTGGGCCTGGGCAGCATTGACATTGTCGCCCAGGGCGAGGACAGGCAGCGGCTCGCCATCCAATGCGACGGGGAATGCATCAAGCCGCAAGAAGATCTTGTTTTTGAGATGGAGTACTACATGACGCTGCGGCGCTTGAACTGGGACATTTGCCATATACGCGCCACGGAGTACTACACGGATCCTGCCAAAGCCATGAAAGGCCTGCTGAACCGGCTGAAAAATGCCGGGATTGGACCGCAGTCCGGAAAAGCGTCCGGAGCCGAAGCCGTCCCGCCGGACCTCTATGAAGCGGTGACCAAAAAGGCCGCCAATATCAGGATCCGGTGGAACGAAGCCACCAAGACGCTGCCGATCAAATCCGGAATCGGGACGAACTGAAGACGGCGGGCGGTGGGAGAATCCGCCGTAGTGCTTCGCTAGCCAAGGACCGGAAAAGACACCTTCATCTGTTCAAAAATTCGATCCGCCAGGGCTTTAAATCCCTTGGAGGTCGGATGAATTTCATTCAGCCACTCTTTCTGTCCGGCCAGGGTCCTCCGGGAATCGATCACGATAAAGTCTTTTCGTTTAGCTGCAATCTTAAGGATTTCACTCGCCATCGAATCCATAAAAACCTTGATGACATCCGCCTGCAAGGCCTCTTCGATGCCGGCGGCGTCCATGAATCGTTTCATCCAGGCTTTGGTTTTAATCAGTCCGCCTAAAAATTCAGCACCTTCCAGGGAGGGGTAAGGGTAGTCATAGGTGTGGGTCATAACCAGCGTCGAAGGTGTGTAGTGGTCGCGGATATCCAGCAATTCCTCATAGGCCAGAGCGATTTGCTTTATCTTGCGGTTCAACCGGGGCAGGTTGATGCACTGTCTGCCGGTCTTATAGCTCTTTTTATAAGGCTTTATGAACCGCTCGAAATCATTTTCCCCAACGATATCATTTCCGCCTCCGGAGAATAACAATAGATCGACCGACTTTCTGTTTTTGGCCTTGCTGTGCCAGCGCAATATGTCGACCAACTGATGCTTCTGTTTACCGGAGACCATATCGACCGCTTCGTCCCCACTGGAGGCCAGGCTCAAAAAATTGGCCTTCCTCAGGGTCGCCGACGAAAGATGGTCGATCAAATTGGATGGTTTACCCGCGATGATCCATTTTTTAGGATAGGCAAACCAGGAGTCCCCCTCACTGACAATCGTAAGACGCTCGGGAAAAAGCCTGCGCATGTTGGCAAATTCCATTTTATTCGATGTCTTCTTCAAACTCTTCAGTGCTGCTTTCTGACGCTTTGTGAGTGCCATGCCACGATCCTCCTTTTTTGCTGACAGCTTTCTTATTTTATCATCAGATAAACTCCTCCAATCATTTAACCGGAACTTTCAGTAAACTGAGATATTGATTTATTAAAGTGAGCACACGATATTTCCGAATCTCGTTGCGGCTTCAATTTCCGATTTCGCTCTTCGATCCTGGGGCTTCGCTTCACAGCTTCGACCCCAAAAACCGACGGGACAAGGCAACTCGCCCCATTGAGGCGCCCGTCAGCGCAATAACTAGGACCCGGCGTAATCAAAGCAGTCGTCATTGTCAAGATTAATTTTCCCTCGCGCCGGCCAATTCAGATCGGATCCTGTCCGGCACAGCCTCGAAGTTGCCGGCTAAGCCGATGGTTTAACTTCATCTGCTGCAGTCCACAATTTGACAACTCGGAAAACCCTGTGTAAATTGGTTTGCACTGCCATATCCGGTCTGCGGCCATCGAAGGCAAAGGGAGGAGTATTGAAAAGCGAAAAAGAAAAAATGCTGGCAGGAGAATTGTACGCTGCCTCAGATCCGCTGTTGGCGCAGGAGCGTAAAACAGCCCGATTATTGACCCATCGATTGAATGTCACTGAATATGGCAACGAGACGGTTTACAGACAAATCTTAACAACCCTCTTGCCCAACGCTGCCACCGACCTTTGGATCGAACCGCCCTTTTTTTGCGACTATGGCTACAACATCTACACCGGCAGCAACGTGTTTTTCAATTTCAACTGCGTGCTGCTGGACGTCATGCCCATTCGAATCGGCTCGAATGTTCTTTTGGGGCCCAACGTTCAAGTCTATACTGCAGCTCATCCCCTGGATGCCATTGAGCGCCGCAAGGGGCCCGAATTCGCCGAACCTATATCAATCGGCGATGATTGCTGGATCGGGGGAGGCGTAATCATCTCTCCTGGTTTAAAGATCGGCGACAGGTGCATATTGGGTGCCGGAGCCGTCGTTACAACAGATCTTCCATCGGATACTGTTGCTGTAGGGAATCCTGCCAAACCGGTCGCTAAAAAGCATGCCTGAAATATTTCAACAAATGGATAAAGAATTCCCAACCGACATGGCCAAGGAAATAAGCTGCCGGGTCACGCGCACCCTCCTGATGTACGTTCGGGAGAAAAACAGCGGCACCCTTGGCAATCTGTTGGCGCAATTCCCGCTGGAAGAGACCTATCTGCTGGACACCAACAATTGGATCTCCCATACTTTGCTGCAAATGCTCTATGGGCGAATGGTCGAGCTGCTGGATGACGACAATGCCGTCTACTACATGGCCCTGGCGTCGGAGCGTTTTCAATCTCTGGGCCTATTGGATGTGATTGTTCGGCTGCTCGGCAGCCCCAGGCTGATCTACTCCCAGGCGCCCAAATACAACAAATTTCTCAAGCTCAACGGCAGTGTGTTTATCCATGAAATCGGCGATTCCGTTGTCGTGCTGGAAGACCGCTACCATGACAGCGCCCAGAAGACCCGGTATGATTGTGATTACACCCGTGGGATCCTGGCGGGCATCCCGACCATGTTCGGACTGCCTTTGGCGAGCGTTGAAGAGATCAAATGTCAGGTGGGCGCGGCGATATACGGTCGGCGGTCCTGGCCGGACAGTCCCACCCCGGGAAGCACGGGCTGTTTTTATCGGGTTCGATGGGTCCCTAAAAAGATATCTTTGATCAGGCGCTTTTTCCTTTGGCGCAACTATCAGCAAAAGGCAATCACCGACCTGGTCGAGGCCAACCGCATAATCCAGGCCAAATACGATGAGGTCAAGGATCTCGTGTCGGATCTCAGAAAGACCAATCGGCAAATTTCGCAATCAAAGCAGGCCCTGGAGATTCAAAAAGCCGCTTTGATTGAATCAGAGCGAAAATATCGCCTGCTGTCTGAAAACGTATCCGATATCATCTGGACCCTGAATCTAAAGGACCTGAGATTTGACTACATCAGCCCGTCGGTAGAGAAAATTCGCGGATATTCCCCGGATGAGGCCAAAGCGCTCAGCCTCGAAAAAACCCTCTCCCCGGATTCGCTTTCAAAGGTACAAAAGATACTCGAGGAGGAAATGGCCCGAGAAAGCCGGCCGGATTCCGATCCCCAGCGATCCCGACAGATAGAAGTGGAACATTCTCTCAAAAAGGGGGGATATGCGTGGGCGGAGGCCACCGTGTCGTTTATGCGCGATTCCGCCGGGACTCCCAGGAAAATCATGGGTGTCACCCGTGATATCTCGGAGCGCAAAAGGGCTGAAATGAGAATTGCCGAAAGCGAAAAAAATACCGCAACCTGTTTGAAAATGGCACGGACCTGATCTGCCTTCATGATCTCGAGGGAAATCTGCTGGAAACCAATCTCCAGTATAAAGAAAAATACGGCTGGCGGCGGGAGGATATCGACGGCCTTAACATCCGCAAATTGATTCCTGAAAGGTATAAACCCGAGTTCGACGAATACATGCGGCGCATCATCGCCAAAGGTGAGGACGAGGGGTATTTGAAAGGCTTCACCAGATCGCGCCGGGAAGTTATTCTGGAATACCGCAACAAACTCATTTTGGATGAACAGGGTCGGCCCAAGGCGGTCCAGGGCGCCGCCAGGGACGTAACCCGTCGCGTAAGGTATGAAAAAGCACTCAAAGAAAGCGAGGAAAAGTACAAAGAGATCGTAAAATATGCACCGGCAGCCATATTTGAAACCGATCCGGCAAGCTTGAGGTTCATCAGCGTAAACGACGTCATGTGCACCTACACCGGCTACACTGAAAAGGAGTTTTTACGGATGGATCTCCTGGCCCTGCTGGATGAGGAGAGCGCACAGAAAGCCAGGGGCCGGATCGACCAGCTGCTTGCCGGTGAAGAGAATCCACCGCCGACGGAACACACCATCCGCACCAGAGACGGCCGCAGGATAACCGTCCTGACCCATTCAAGGGTATTTTACGAAAACGGGCGGCCGCAAAAGGTCATGACGGTCGCCCATGATTTGACTCAAATCAGAAAGGCGGAAGAAGAAAAAAAGGCCCTCGAAGTCAAGCTCCAGAATGCCCAAAAGCTGGAAGCCCTGGGAACGCTGGCCGGCGGGGTGGCCCACGATCTGAATAATATCCTAAGCGGAATCGTCAGCTACCCCGACTTGCTTCTGCTCGACCTGGAAAATGACAGCCCGCTTAAACAGCCCCTTTTGATGATAAAAAAATCGGGAGAAAAGGCGGCCGAAATTGTCCAGGATCTGCTCACCCTGGCCCGCAGGAACGTCGCCCACAAAGAATCGGTGAACCTGAACCAGATTGTCATTGATTTCGTTGCATCGCCGGAATACCGCAAAATCATGCAGGGCCGAACCGATCTGCATGTTTCCACGAATCTGTGCCAGGACCATTTCAATATGGTCGGCTACAGTACGCATTTATCCAAAACCGTGATGAACCTGGTTGCCAACGCAGTGGATGCCATGCCCGCCGGCGGAGAGATGACCATATCCACCCAAGGATGCTACCTGGACACGACCTATACCGGGTTCGAGCTCATTCCCCAGGGTGAATACATCATCATCGCCATATCCGACACCGGTATCGGCATGCCCTTGTCCGAACTGGATAAAATATTCGAGCCGTTTTATACCAAAAAGACATTGGGACGCAGCGGCACGGGGCTGGGCATGTCGGTCGTATGGGGTACCGTCAAGGACCACGACGGCTTTATCGACATCACCTCCGAGGAAGGTTCGGGCACGACCTTCAGCCTCTATTTTCCGGTTTCCAGAACGGAAGCGGAGGAAAGCCCCCCAGCTGTCTATATCGAGGATTACCTCGGCAAGGGGGAGTCCATTTTGGTTATTGACGATGCTCCCGAGCAGAGACAATTGGCCAAGCGCATGATGCAGCGGCTGGGCTATGAGGTCTGCACGGCGGACAGCGGGGAAGCGGCGGTGGCGCTGGTAAAGGAGAGGCCCTTTGATCTGCTTATCCTCGACATGATCATGCCCGCCGGAATGGATGGATTGGAAACCTACAGAAAGATCCTGGAAGTTGTGCCCCATCAAAAGGCGGTGATTGCCAGCGGGTATGCCGAAACAGAAAACGTCGACGCCGCCCGGCGGCTGGGAGCAGGCAGTTATATTAAAAAGCCGTTCACGTTGGAAAAAATCGGTCTGGCCGTGAGGGCGGAACTGGAAAAGGCGACCAAATCGACTGGCTGAAGCCCTTTTGGGAGAACCGTTGGCAGCCAATTTAAATGCCCGACGGCAACGCGGTCTCGAACCGGCCGGTACCGTCCTGCGCGCAACAGATAATTCCGTTATTAAACCAGCACTTTCAGTGGTAGGGGCGAAAAGGTCCCACCACTGCAAGGGATGGTTTAATGCCGGAATAAACCACCTTGGCGTTATACACCCGCACGCATATGGCGATTATCTATCGGGCGCCTCGGTTCATGGGGCGCATGGCGCGCTCCAAAGCGAGATAGCGCTGATACAAATCCGCATAGAAGGCCGTTGCCTCACCGAGCGGCCGGGCCCGGCTGGCATCATCCAGATGCACGAATTCGCTGCACAGGTCGGCAAGCGACGTTTCGCCTTCATTTTGGTTGCAGTAGCACCACATGGCCTGCAGGGCGGCGCCCAGCGCCCCGGCCTCGGTCGATACCGGCGAGACGACCGGCAGTTGAAAGACATCCGCCGCCAACTGGCGCCAGAGGTCGCTTTTGGCGCCGCCGCCAGCCAGCCGGATTTCCGTGGGGCGGATACCGTTGCGCAGCATCACATCCAGCCCGTAGCGCAAACCTAAGGTCGCCCCCTCCATGGCGGCACGGCAAAGGTTGGCCGGCTTTACGTTCACCGACGTCATGCCGTCAAGGGTGGCGGCTGCCTCGGGCAGAGCCGGGGTGCGTTCACCGTTGAAAAAAGGCAGCAGCAGCAGGCCCTCGGCTCCGGGGGGCGCCTGGCCCACAGCAGCATTGAACTGTTTCAAATCCATTTGCAGCAAGTGGCGGAACATCTCGGTGGCCACGGTGACATTCATGGTGCATACCAACGGTAGCCACCCGCCGCTGCTGGAGCAGAATGCTGCCAGTTCTCCGCGGTCGTCCACCACCGGCTTGTCGCTGTAGGCGTAGATGGTGCCGGAAGTGCCCAGACTGGCTGTCAAAATCCCCTGCTGAACGTTGCCGGTGCCGATGGCGGCCATCATGTTGTCGCCGCCGCCGGCGGCCACCAGCACTGCCTCGGGCAATCCCCACTGTTCAGCCCGCCTGGCGGTCAATTGACCGCAAGGCTCAACGGGCGCCATCACCTTGGGAAGACTGGCCTGCAGACGGCCGCTGTCGTCGATGGCATTCAGCAGAATGTCCGACCAGCAGCGCCGGCGGACATCGAAATAGGCGGTTCCCGAGGCGTCACCATATTCGGTTTTGCGCTCGCCGGTCAGCCAATAGTTCAGATAGTCGTGGGGCAGCAGCACGGTGTCCAGCCGCTCATAATTATCGGGCTCCACAGCCTTGAGCCAGGCCACCTTGGAGGCGGTAAAGCCGGCGGCCATTTGGTTGCCGATGGCATCGATCATAGCCGCCTCGCCGCCGACTTTCGCCGTCAACACCCGGCACTGCGAAACGGTTTCGGTATCACACCACAGCTTGGCCGGACGGATTACCCGCCCCTGGGCGTCCAGCGGCACCAGACCGTGCTGCTGGCCGGAAACCGCCATGGCTCTGACCTTCGCGGGATCGACCCCGGTTCCCTGAAGGGCCGCTGCAACGGCCTGTTCGCAGGCCGCGATCCACCACTGGGGATCCTGTTCCCGGCCGCCCGCGGCGGTTTCAACAATCTGATGGGAGGCATCGGCCGATGAAATGATCTGACCCCGAGCACGGCTGAAGACGACGACCTTGGTTCCCTGGGTGCCGCTGTCGATTCCGATATATAGCTGATCCTGATCCATGGTGATGTATCCTTGTACGACCTGTATTGGGTCTTACAAAACTCGATTTGCTTTTGAATTCGTTTTAACTCCCTGGAAGTAGTTAAAATCCCAAATCACAAATTTCAAATTCCAAATAAATTCCAATTTACAATATCCAAATTCAAAGCCGATCTTCGAAAATAGTGAACAAGATAAATAAGATCATTCAGTCATGCTTAGATATGAACTGTATCATTCCAGAACCCGCGTCCAAAGCTTAAATGTGTTTGGGTCATTGAGAATTGGAATTTGGATATTGTTTGCTATTTGTAATTTGGTGCTTGGGATTTGCTCCATTCGAACCGCTGCTTGACTTAGAACTCCAGGTCAACTTTTATACAATATTATCTGGACACGACATCGACCTATCACTTCACAGATAGCCGTTGATCAGATTTTCAAGATATTCCTGCCGCCCGCTGACCGGTTGCGGCTCGCCTTTTTGGTGAACCCAGTCTTCGAGCTCGTCGAAATCGATTCCGGCGGTCATAATCCGCCTGCCCGGATCCTCACGATAACCGGCATATCGCTGATTGATATACTCCTCGATCAGGCCGTCGTCAATGATCCTCTGTGCGGTGATCAGGCCCCGGGCAAAGGTGTCCATCCCGCCGATGTGAGCATGGAACAGATCCTGAGTATCGGTAGAGCCCCTGCGCAGCTTGGCATCAAAGTTCAAGCCGCCGCTGCCCAGCCCACCCTGTTTGAGGACCACCAGCATGGCGTAGGTGGCCTGATACAGATCGGTAGGGAACTGGTCCGTGTCCCACCCCAGCAAATTATCCCCGCGGTTGATGTCGATGCTGCCGAGCTTGCCGACAGCGGAAGCCACACTGAGCTCGTGTTCGAAAGTATGACCGGCCAGGGTGGCGTGGTTGGCCTCGATATTCAGCTTGAAATGATCCAGCAGATCGTATCGCTGCAGAAAATTCAGCACGGTGGCGGCATCGAAATCATACTGGTGTTTGGTGGGCTCCTGGGGCTTGGGTTCGATCAAAAACTGCCCCGTAAAACCGATCCGGCGGGCATAGTCGACCGCCAAGTGGAAAAACCGTGCCATTTGGTCCTGCTCCTGCTGCATGTCGGTGTTCAACAGGGTGTCGTAGCCCTCCCGGCCGCCCCAGAACACATAGTTCTCACCGCCCAGTGCCTGGGTGGCGGCCATGGCATGCTTGACCTGGGCCGCGGCATAGGCAAACACATGGGGGTCCGGATTGGTGGCCGCCCCGTGGGTATACCGCGGATTGCTGAACAGATTGGCCGTCCCCCACAGCAGGCGAATCCCGGTCCGTTCCTGGAGTCCTCCGGCCAATTTCACCATTTTTTCAAGATTGCGGCAGGATTCCGCCAGGGTGTCCCCTTCGGGAGCCATGTCCCGGTCATGAAAACAGTAATAGCGTAGTCCCAGCTTTTGGCTGAATTCAATGGCCGCCTGCAGGGTCGCCTCGGCCCTGGCCATTGGATCAAGATCCCGGTCCCAGGCACGGGCGTAAACATCGGCACCGAAAATATCGCGACCGGTACCCTTGAAAGTATGCCAGTAAGCCCCGGCAAATCGCAGGTGTTCGGCCATCGTGCGCCCGCCCACTGTTTTCTCGGAATCATAGTATTTAAAAGCCAAAGGATTTCGAGAGTCGGGCCCCTCATAGCCGATGGGATCGGGGACTTCCGGAAAATATTCTCTCATTTTACCTCCTTGCTGCTGTTTCAGCGTCTTTCATAGTTGGATGCAACTGTAGGATTTTTTGATCTAATGGTCAGTGGCCAGCTGACCCACCGGTGACTTGTACAATTCCTGCAGAACCAGGGCGCCCGCACCCCGGGCCCAGTCCTGCTCGGTCCATTCCTGCACGATGATTTCAGTGGTCCGCCGGCCGAACTTGGCCGAAGTGTAGCGATCCAGGGTCGGATACATAGCGTCGAAAATCAAGTTGCCCGCCCTCACGCCCTGTCCCGTGATGATAACCTTGTCCGGATTGAACAGGGTAATCAGATGGGAGATGCCAACGCCAAGCACCCCGCCGGCACGGTTGAACAGTCGGCCCAGAATATCAGTCCCGTTTTTAGCTGCCTTGACGACGTCTTCGTAGGTGAATTCATCGCACGTATCACAATCCCAAAGCCCATCTGTAACCGCCTGCCGGGCATCCCGCATAATGGCGATTTTGCCGGCATAGGCCTCAACGCAGCCCGTTTTGCCGCAGCGGCATTCAGGACCGTCCGGGTCGATGGTGATGTGGCCGAATTCACCGGCGATCCCATCCTGGCCGCGATAGATACGGCCGTTTATGACCGCTCCCAGACCTACTCCGTTTTCAATGGTGACGACCAGAAAATTATCAACGCCTTTGCCCTCCCCGAACCATTGCTCTGCCAGCGCCAGGGTGTTGGAGTTGTTGTCGATATAACACGGGTGATTGAGCAGGCTCTGGACCGGTTCTTTCAGGTTGACGTTCTGCCAGCCGTAGTTGGGCAAAAAGCGAATATGGCCGGAAACAGGATCGACCAATCCCGGAAGACCGATCCCCACACCGGCGACCTGCTCTTTGGCAAAGTTGGCTTCCCAGATGCAGGCCTGAACCGCCCGCACCACCCGGTCGGCAATCTCGGACACGGAATGGTGAATCGGCGCAAGGGCGCGGGCGTATGAAGCAACCACGTCACCTTGAAAGTTGACGATCACAACGCTTAGTTCGGTAATGGACAAATTGACGCCCACGACCAAAGCGCCGTCCGGATTCAGGGCCAGCAGCATCGGACGCCGTCCGCCCTCATATTTTCCGGACTGCTTTTCAAGGATCAGTCCTTCTTTGATCAAGTCGGCGGTCAGTCCCGTAACCAGTGCCTGGCTCAGACCGGTGGTACGCGCAATATCTATGCGTGAAATCATACCGGCGGTTCGAATGGCTTCGAGTATTTTAGAGCGGTTGATTGCCCGCATCAGATTGCGCACAGGCATCGGCATATCGAACACCTAAATATTTCTTAATATTAATTAATTGCATCTAAAATTGGATTTATGGGCATGCAGTCCGCATGTCTTTTGTCCTCTACTAATATCTGATCTGCCATCTCAAAGTCAACCCATTTTTCTTATTTATTTGAATTATATGATAATATTGCATTTCCTGACAGTTCTCTAATAAAAGGGTTGACTCACGTTCAAACATGTGCAATGTAATTTTGAATAATTAATTTAGAAATTAAATTAATTACGCTGTTACCACAAGACGTTGCTGGACACAACATTCAGCAATCCCCAATTGCCCAACCCACTAAACCAAAGGAGGTTTCAGCATGAAAACGTATTTGAGAGGTGTTGGTTTTATACTGATGGCCGTGGCCGTGATCGCATTCGGCAGCAGCCCCGCTTTGGCCAAATCACTGGTGGTCGGAGTGAGTTGGTCCAACTTTCAGGAAGAGCGCTGGAAAACGGACGAGGCGGCCATGAAGGCCCAACTGGAAAAATTGGGCGCCAAATATATCAGCGCCGACGCCCAGGCCGACTCAAGCAAGCAGATTTCCGATGTTGAGAATCTGATCGCCCGGGGCTGCCAGGCTTTAATAATTCTGGCTTATGACGCGGATGCCATATCTCCGGCCATCGAGCGGGCCAAGGCCGAAGGCATCCCTGTGGTCGGGTACGACCGCCTGATCGAGGATTCCTATGCCTTTTACCTGACCTTCGACAACAAGGAAGTCGGCCGCATGCAGGCCCGTGAGGTTTTCCGGGTCAAACCCGAAGGGAACTATGTGTTTATCAAGGGCTCCTCCACCGACCCCAATGCTGATTTTTTGCACGAGGGTCAGCTCGAGGTGCTGAAAGAAGCCATGGATGCCGGCAAAATTAAAAATGTTGGCGAACAGTACACCGAGGGCTGGAAACCCGAGGTCGCTCAGAAGAACATGGAGCAGATCCTGACTGCCAACAACAACAAAGTTGACGCGGTGGTCGCCTCCAACGACGGCACCGCCGGCGGGGTTGTGGCGGCCCTGACGGCCCAAGGCATGGAGGGGATCACGCCGGTATCCGGCCAGGACGGCGACCACGCCGCCCTGAACCGCGTTGCCAGGGGCACCCAGACCGTGTCCGTCTGGAAGGATGCCCGTGATCTGGGCAAAGCCGCCGCCGATATCGCCGTGGCCCTGGCCAACGGCCAGAAGATCGAAAACGCCCTCCAGTGGGCCGGCGGCCCCAAAGGCGTCAAGATGGATGCGATTCTGCTGAAGCCGGTCCCCATCACCCGGGCCAACCTTAACGCGGTGATCGATGCCGGCTGGGTTAAAAAGGAGGTGGTTTGCCAGGGAGTTGCCGGCGACCAGTCTCCGGCTGCATGTAAATAACAATTGCTTTTCGGGGGCGTTCCATGTAAATTCCGGAGCGCCCTCTTCTTTTTTTTCTCCGGCGGTTGTTAATTTATGCCAGGAAGTGCTGAATCAACAGATCCCCAGGGAGACAATCAATGTCCGACCAGGCGCAGCAGGCAGCCGCAATAAAGCCCACGCTATCCCAGTTTCTCCGTAAAGCCGACATCGACAACCGGATGCTGGCGATGATCATCGCCCTGCTGGTGATATGGGTGACCCTGAACATTCTGACCGACGGCATCTTTTTCACCGCCAGAAATATGTACAATCTGGCGGTACAGTCCAGCGTCGTCGCCATTATGGCGACGGGCATGGTTCTTGTGATTGTCAGCCGGCACATCGATTTATCCGTGGGATCGCTGCTGGGGTTCACGGGTATGGTGATCGCTTACCTGCAGGTCCACGTGTTTCCTTTAGGGGCCGGCTGGAACTGGCCCCTGACGATCCTCTGCGGCCTGGCCCTGGGGGGCCTGGTCGGATTGTGGCAGGGCTGGTGGATTTCATACCGCGGGATTCCATCTTTCGTTATCACCCTGGCGGGGCTGTTGATGTTTCGCGGCGCAGCCTACTTGGTGACCGACGGCCGGACGGTAGCGCCCATGAACAAGACCTACCAGATCCTGGGTGGCGGCATCGACGGTTCCATCGGGGCGACCTGGAGCTGGATATTTGCCGGCATCGCCATTGCCTGGATGCTGGCCAACACCCTGATTGGCCGCAGAAGGGCCCGCAAATACGGATTCCGGGTCAAACCGCTTGGGGTTCAACTTTTCTTATTGGCTGCCGGCATCGCCGTGGTCTGCGGTTTTGTCATGGTGATGAACGCCTATTACAAACCCAGGACCCAGATTCCGCGCGGCATCCCCGTCCCGGTATTGATCATGATCTGCGTGGCAGTGGGCATGAGCCTGCTGGCCAAAACCACCCGCTTCGGCCGGTACGTGTTCGCCATCGGGGGCAATCCCGAAGCAGCCGAGCTTTCGGGTATCGCCGTCAAGAAGATCACGACCCTCGTGTTTATGGTTATGGGCATACTCTGCGGTGTCGCTGCGGTAATCACCACCGCACGGCTAAACGCCGGGGCCAACTCCATGGGCATGATGGCCGAGCTCAATGTGATTGCCGCCGCCGTCATCGGCGGAACCTCTCTGGCCGGAGGCCAGGGCGTCATCTCGGGCGCCATTCTGGGAGCCGTGATCATGCAGAGTCTGGACAGCGGCATGGTTCTTCTGGGAATTTCCAGCGCCATGCGCCAGGTGGTTATCGGCGCCGTATTGATCGTCGCCGTGTGGTTTGACGTGGTATACAACAAAAACAAGCGCTAGGGGGTATGCAATGGCGCGGACACCTTTGGTCGAGATGATTGATATTCACAAACGCTTCGGCGGTGTGCATGCGGTTAACGGCGTAAGCATCGATCTTTACCCGGGAGAGGTTGCCGGTATCCTGGGTCACAACGGGGCCGGAAAAACCGTATTGATGAAGGCACTTTCCGGAGCCATTCCCTGCGACGAGGGGGAGATCCGCATCAATGGTGAAACCGCGCGCATACAGTCCCCCCGGGATGCACGCCAATACGGCATCGAAACCATATACCAGACCCTGGCGCTGGCCGACAACCTGGATGCCCCCGGCAATCTGTTCCTGGGTCGGGAAATTATGACCAAATACGGGACCCTCGACGACCTGGCCATGGAAAAAGAAGCCCGCAACGTCATCTCCCGCTTGAATCCCAATTTTACAAACATCACCGATGCGGTCAAAAACATGTCCGGCGGCCAGCGGCAATCGGTCGCTATCGCCCGGGCGATTTACTTCAACGCCAAAATTCTGATCATGGACGAACCCACCGCGGCCCTCGGCCCCCACGAAACAGCAATGGTCTCCGAGTTGATTCAGCAGCTCAAAAGCGAGGGCATCGGTATCTTTTTGATCAGCCATGACCTGCATGATGTATTCGATCTGTCGGACCGAGTGTCGGTGATTAAAAACGGCAAGCTGATCGGGACCCGGCGAACCCAGGACGTCACCAAAGACGAGGTCCTGGGAATGATCATCATGGGCAAGCTGCCGGAGGCAGCCTGACCGGATCCGGAAACAGACCACCGCTCTTACAACCGAGACGGCCGGCACTTCAACGTGGGCGAGACGTTCGCCGGTCTGCCCTTTGAAAAAGGCGTCGACCTGACGGACGCGCTAAAGGAGAACCTTCCGGATGGGATTTCGCTGGCCCAAATGGCCCTGAGATGGATACTCGACCACGACGCGGTGTCGGTCATTATCCCGGGGGCAAGCTCACCGCAGCAGGTCCGCAGCAACGCGGCGGCAGCGGACCTGGATCCACTGCCGACTTCATATCATCAGGCTGTTTCCGACTTCTATACCCAAACCGTTCACCACCACATCCGCGGCCCGTATTAGGCACAGTCAGAGCGATTGTAGGGATCCTGTCTTTACTGATTGGTTGGACGATACTTTTCCGTTGGGGGGGAGGCGCAGAGGCAAACATGGAAGCGCAGATTGAAATGAGACATGTGATTGTCCCGCGGGCCCGGCGGGACAATCACCTGTCTGAATTAGACACCTTTTTCAAACTCGAGAAGGGTGTGGCCGTAGCGATGGGAGGAAAAATCCGCTCCGGCTACCTTGAAGTAGCTGCTCCAAAACTTTTCGATCGACCGGTATTTTTTGGCTGCTTTGGCGCTGGCGCCGGCCACATAAACCTTGACCCCGCTTAGGTTGGGAATCATCTTTTGCTTGCGGCGATGCTTGATAACTTTGGCGGTGTAGGAGTTGGTGATCCTGGAGCGTTCGAAATTAAACTCTTTTGAATCCTGGATCATGTCGGAGAGGATAACCAGGAGTTTTGAACGTTTCTCGTTGTGAAAGATCGTGTCGGCAATGTTCAAGGAGTTCAGAATCTCGGTGTGCCGCGTGCCCCATTTGCGCGATAAGAGGCCTTCTACCCCGGTTTGGATATCATTTTTGGCCTTTTTAAGCTTTTTCTCGTAGGTGATGCGATTCAGCCAAATCGACTGCTTGGGAATCTCGGTATCCACAACCGGCTTGAAGTCGATGTAGGAACGTCCGGTGATAGCGCCGACGACGATACGATCCTCTCCCCGTAAATTCCCGTAAATTTTGTCAAATGCATTTCGATAAACCGAGCGGCGCGCGGCGTTGGTGCTGCCCGACATATCGACCAGAACGACGATCACGCGGGGGCTTTTCTTATCCTTTCCGATCCCCCAGATCGCCTCGGCTCTCTGAGTCAGGGCTCCCAGTACCAGGAGGGTGCCGAGAAAAAGGATGCCCACGCTTTTTAGATTTACTGCTTTCATTGGGAAAGACCTCCTCAAAATTCCTAAACGATTTTACCGTGTTATGCACTCATGGTTTTGGCCGCAGCCTGCTTGCGGAATTGGCCCGTCGCGTTTAAGACTTTCTGGCTGTCATCGTCTTCATCGATTTCAATAACCAGCTTATGCTCGCGTTCAAAGGACTTGGGTTTGGCGTGATCGGGACGTTCGCGCTGATTGATCTTGCGATAGTAATAGATGATTTCCTGGGCCCGTTGATGAATCCGTTTGATGTCCTGATCCTGTATGGTCAGAATTTTATTGTGCTTGGCTTCGACCTCGCGCATCTGTTTGCCGATCTTGCTGGTTTTGCGGTGCAGATGCTCCAACATCGGGTCTTTGTCATGGGCAAAATAGGAGCACAGGGTGGCGGCTGCCAAAATCACCAGGTTCAGGCCGATGAAAGCCGCGCCTGCCAGGTTGCTGCTGCCGAAACCACCGTCGCTGCCCGCCCCCGAGGCGTTGAGATCTTCCAGGTACTCGACGCGAACGAAGCCGATGGCCAGCAGGCCGGCGACGGTTAACAGCAGCAGGACGCCGACGCCAATGCCGCTTTTCCACCACGGATCGGATCCGCGCTTCAACAATATGCCCAGGGCATGGGCGATCCAGGGGATGGCAACGGCCACGCCGAGGGCCATGATCCAGGTAAAAATCTGGCTTTCGCCGAAGACGGCAAAGGCCAGGGAGTTCATCGGAACCTCACCCACCACGAACAGAATCATTAAAAAGTAGTACTTGCCCCGGGAAAGCTCGACGCTGGGCTCGGAACGCTTGATGGCGGCCGAGTGCTTCTCGTAGTCGGCGGAGATCCGTCCATACTCCTTGAGCAGGGGTTTGTACTTTCCGGTGAGGGTCTTCAGGCCGGGCTCATACTTGGCCTTCACCTGCCGGGCCTCATTCTTGGCCATCGCCATCACTTCCTGCTCGAACTGGGAAAAATTCGGATCGTCCTTGCCGGGCAAATTGTTCTTGGCATCGATCGAGGCGTTTGATCGAACTTCTTTTTTGGAATACATTGTCTTTTTCCTTTCTCGCTTGGTGGACCGCTTTTCAAATAAAGGTGCTAAAATATGGTTTGCGGGTATTATCCGCTGTATGATTTAGCCTTCGTTGCCTGCAAATGCCTTTCGACGATTGGCACCATCCATCGCTCAAAAGACAAGTTTCACGGCTTTCTTTGTTTAAGTATATTCGGCCAGTTGTTGAAAATCTTTAGGAAACTTTTGGGGTAGGCGGGAAATTTTTCTATCCTCAGAAATATATACCCGATGGGCTGCCGCTAAAGCCGGTCGCGGATGAATTGGATAACTTTGCGCCCGTCGTCTTGAAAGACCGCTTTCACCCCGACGACCACCAAATCAAGGGGACAGGCCCCATTGCCCGCCAGACGGGCACAGTCTTTTTCGGTTGTTATCAAGTGCCGGGCACCGGCTTCCCGGGCCCTGCGCCCAATGATCTGCAGATCCCGCTGGTCGTAGGGATGGTGGTCCGGAAATCCGAGACATCCCTTGAGGTCGAATCCCAGCAGGTCAATGGTGCGGCGAAAATCGTCATTGCGGGCGATGCCCGAAAAGCCGAAGACGCTGCGGTTCTTGAAGTCCTGCAGATCCCGGGTCGCGGACCCATGGGATGCCGGCGATACGAGGGGCGGGGTTCCCTGAGCGACCGCGTAGCAGTAGGGTTCGAATGACGATTTGAATATCGGAATTTGAGGAAGGAACGATTCCAGGGGAGCAATCGACGCTTCGGCAGAACCGGCGGCCTCGTCCGGGCAGCGCGTCAGGACAAGGCCGGCGGCCCGCTGCAGGGCGGTCAGCGGCTCCCTTAATATACCCCTGGGCAGAAGGTGCATGTTGCCCAAAGGCCGGTCGTGATCCATCAGGACGATATCGACATCTCTTTTTAGCTGTAAATGCTGAAAGGCATCATCGAGAACAATGATGTCGGGCTTGAATTTGCCCACCGCCAGCAAGCCTGCTTCGAATCGATTTTTCCCCACAATCACGGGAATCCCCGGCAGGCGGCTGGCCATCATGTAGGGCTCGTCACCGGCCTGTGCGGAGTCCATCAGCAGGCGATCGCCGTCGCTGACCACACCGCCCCTTGTTTGCGCACGACCCTTGTATCCGCGGCTGACGATCGCCACCCGACAGCCCTCCTGCTTTAGCTTTTGGGATAGAAAAACCGTCATGGGTGTTTTGCCGGTTCCGCCCACCGTAATGTTGCCCACCGAAATCACGCGGCAGGCCAGCCGTTTGGCAGACAGTATTTTTTGACGGTAGCAGCCGGCCCTCATCTTCTGGACGGCGCCGTATGCCGTGGATATCCCGTATAGCGCCGCAGCCACCGGCGATGCGGAGGTGCGCTCCGCGCTGTACATGACAGACTCGATTGTTTTTCTAAACTCGCCCATATCAGTCGGCATTCAATAAGGTGTAGACGGCAAAACACACAAACATGAAGTTCGCCGCCCAGGCGGCAAAAATCGGCGGCAGCATGCCGCCGTAACCCAGGGACGTGCAAAAACTCTGCGTAATCCAGTAGAGGAATAAAATGACAATCCCATAGGCAATACTCATCGAGAGGCCTTCTCGGGTGGTCTTGCGCAGCGTAATGCTTGTCCCGATCAAACAAACAATGATGCAGGAAAGCGGCAGCGCAAACTTGCCCTGCAGATCCACCCGGTAGGGGGTGGCGTCGTAGCCTTCCATTTCGACATCCCGAATGTAGCGATAGAGTTCCTTGATGCTCATCTCTTCGGATTTTTTCGCCACCCGTTTCAAGTCTTCCGGCAGCAAACCGATGTCTTCAACCTGCTCATCAAGAAAATTGATCACATAGGATCCGTCCCGGCGGTTATATGTCTGCTCCATAATGTCATAGAATATCCACTGCTCGTTGTGATATTTTCCACGGGCCGCATCAACCCGGCGGGTAAGTCTGAACTGCTGGTCGAAATGATTGAAGGTGATCCCGGATATGGACAGATCCTGGGGATTGAAGTAGGAAATGTAGGCGATGGAGCGATGCCCCTTGATCCAGATATCTTTGCGTTCAGCGCTGACGATATATTTTTTCACCTCCAAACGCCAGATCGCATTGGCCTTGCTGATGGTAATCGGCACGATGATCTCGGCCAGAATAAAGTAACCCGCCGTAAATAAAAGCCCCAGGACCAGAATCGGTCTTAAGAAATGAAAAGTGCTCATGCCGCCGCTTTTCAGAGCGATGACCTCATTGTTCTTGTTCATCAGGCCGAAAGTTATCAGGACCGCCAGCAGGATGCCGACAGGCGTGATTTGGACAACGATCAGCGGCAGCTTCAGCTGAAAAAATTCCAACACCCGCAGGATCGGCAGGCCGGTTTCCATAAAGTGGTCGATGTTTTCGAAAAAATCGATGGCCACGTATATGACGATGACGGCGGACAGCACAATGGCGAAATGCTTTAAGATTTCCTTGATTAGATAGCGGTCGAGGATGGTCATACTGTCTGAAACCGGCGCTGGTGCTATTGGTTGTTGGTGATCTGCATCTGGTATAGCTTGTAGTACTCCTGGCCCAGGCTCAGCAGCTGTTCATGCCGGCCCTCCTCGACGATTCGGCCGTCGACGAGCACGACAATGCGATCGGCGTTGCCGATGGTGCTGAGCCGGTGCGCGATGACGAACGTCGTGCGGCCCCGCATCAGATTCCCCAGCGCCTTCTGGACCAGAACCTCGGATTCGGAATCCAGGGATGAGGTGGCTTCGTCGAGAATCAGGATGGGGGCATCTTTTAGCAGCGCCCGGGCGATACAGATGCGTTGTTTTTGCCCTCCGGAAAGCCGGCTGCCAAGCTCGCCGACCGATGTATCAAATCCATCGGGAAAGCGCTCAATAAAGCCGTCGGCATAGGCCGCTTTGGCAGCGTCTGCTATCTGCCGGTCGGAAGCTTCCGGATTACCGTAGGCGATATTGTTGCGGACCGTGTCGTTAAATAAGATGGGCTCCTGGGTGACGATGGCGATGCGGCTGCGCAGCCGTGGAATCGAAATTTGACGAATGTCGACCCCATCGATCAAAACCCTGCCTTCGGACGGATCATAAAACCTGGGAATCAGATTGACCAGGGAGGTCTTGCCCCCGCCGCTCATGCCGACCAGCGCAATGACCTCACCGGGAAGAACCTCAAAAGCGACATTTTTGAGCACCAGGTCGCGGTCATATTTAAAGGACACATTTTCAAAGGCGATCCGATGAGACTCCGCAGGGATGTCCACCGGCACGGCCGGCTCCAATATATTCGATCGGCGCTTGAGAATATCGTAGATCCTGTCGGTGGCAGCCAGGCCGCGCTGGATGGCATTGTTGAGGCGGGAGATCTTTTTCAGGGGCTGGTACATCAATCCGACGGCGGTCAGAAAGGACATAAAGGCTCCGAAGGTGTAAGTGCCCGCTATGACCTGCCGGCCACCGTACCAGATGATAAAGCCGATGCCGAATCCCCCCAGCAATTCCATTAGGGGCGACGACATTTCTCTGATCTTGTTCTCCTTCATCTCCAGTCTGAAAATTTTATGCGACTTTCCCCTGAACCGGTCTTTCTCATGCTCCTCCATGCCGAAGGCTTTTACTATTTTGGTGCCGGTAATGGTTTCATGCAGAAACGCATTCAAGTCGGCCCAGGACTCCTGAACCCCCCGGCGTACCCGCCGAATTCTTCGTCCGAAATAAATCAGGGGATAAAGGGCGACCGGAAAAACAACGAATGTGTAGATGGCCAGTTTGGGAATCAGAAAAAAAGTTACGGCAATCAGTCCGATAACCGTAAAACCATCGCGCACGGAGCCGGTGACCGCCGAGGTGAACATGGAACTGATTATAGCCACGTCGTTGGTGATCCGGGACATGAGATCACCGGTTCTTTCACGCTGAAAGAATGCCAGGGGCAGGCACTGGATATGATCGTACAGGCGGTTGCGCATGCGCCTGATGACATCCTGGCCCACATAGTTCAGCAGGTAGGCCGATCCATAGGCTGCAAGTCCCTTGACGACGAACACGCTGATAATAGCCAGTGGAATCAGGACCAGCATGCGGGTGTCTTTTTGCTCGAAGATCTTTTCAACGGCAGGCTTGACCAGGTAGGCGCTGGCTGCCGTCATTGCCGCCACGATGGAAGAGCACAACGAGGCTGCCAGCAGCCGTGGCCAGCTGTCCTTGATCAGCGAGAGGATTTCTTTTTGCTGCCGGGTGAGTTTCGGCGGTCTTAAATTCAGCATTATCAAATCATTCCAAGCGCCAGCTGCGCTACCCTGTCTGATGCGCCGGCACCGCCCATGACTTCACGCAGTGCAAACAGTCGCCGGCTGAGACGGTTCAATTCGATGCGATCGGCCAACATATCCTCCAGGGCCGCTGAAATAGTTTCGGCCCGGGCGGCACCCTGCACGAATTCGGGCACCAGCCGCTCCCCGGCGACCAGGTTGACAAGCCCGATGTGGGACACCCGTACCAGAGCCCGGGCCATCAGGAAACTGACCGGGGACACTTTGTAAATAACTACCATCGGGGTGCCATGAATCGCTGCCTGCAGCGTTACGGTCCCGGAGGCGGCAACGATCGCATCACTGCGTGCGAATACGGTCTCGACGGTGTCGGAAATTATCTCGACCGCCACTCGACCCGAATGCCGGGCGACAATCCCCTCGATCTGGCTGCGCTCGACCGAGGGGGCATGGGAAATCAAAAAGGCGGCACGCCTTAGCCGGCTCTGCATAATAGCGGCCGTATCGAGCATAATCGGAAGGTGCCGGGCAATTTCATTCTCGCGCGAGCCCGGCACGAGGCCGATGGTGGTCTGCCCCTCGTTGGCGGCAGCGAAGACCCGGTCCGCCGTGGGCAAGGGGGTGTCAAGCAAAGGATGCCCGACGAAAGTCGCCGGCACATTGTTTTCGGTGTAAAACTGCTGCTCGAAGGGTAGAATGACTGCCATGTGATCGACGAGCCTGCCGATGCGTCTGACCCGGACCCGGCGCCAGGCCCAAATCTGCGGACTGATATAATACAATACCGGAATGTTCGCTTTTTTGGCCGCCGCCGCCAGGCGAAGGTTAAAATCGGGAAAGTCGATCAGAATGAGCAGGTCGGGTCTCAGGCTTTTCAACAGCTTTTTTACGATGCCCATACCCGTGAGGATAGCCGGAAGTTTGGAGAAGACTTCGGTTATTCCCACCACCGTCAAATCGGAAGCGTCCACCAGAATTCGCACACCGGCCTGGCTGAGGGCCTCCCCCCCGATGCCGCAGAAAAACAGGTCCGGATTGCGTCTGCGCATGGCCGCCACCAGTTTGGCACCGTGCTGGTCACCGGAAGCCTCGCCGGCTATGATGGCCACACAGGGTTGTTTGGGTACCGTGTTCATAACTGCTCAAATTCGGGGATAGGTTACTTGGGTGATAGTTTTTGTACGCACCGTTGGACCGTAGATGGTCTAATATAACAAATGAACATCGAACATCTAACGTTCAATGTTGAACATCGAATAATGATGTCGCTTCGCTCCGCAATCTAAAAAAATCTGTTGACTGCTTACGTTTTAACCAAAAAACCCGGCGCTGAACACACATCAGATTTTCTCTCTCGGATAATGCAATGTGTTCAGCACTCTCCATTCGACATTCGATGTTGGATCCGCCTCAGGCGGATTCGATGTTCATCTATTATCAAGAAGTTGTAGATAACCCAAGAGACTCTACTCAATATAGGGTTTTATGGCGGTATTGATCTGATCGGTGATGCTCAGCGCGACCTGCAAAGCCTTACGGCCGGCGATTCCGGAAACTACGGGCGTCCGGCGCGTTCCGACCGCCTGAATGAAGGATGCCAGTTCATCTTCCAGGGCGTCCGAATCGGAAAAGGAAAGCCGGCGGATGTCCATACCCGGTATCACATCGCTGGCAATGCTTTCATCGCGGCGGATGACGGTGATGTCGCGGGCGGCAAAATCAACCGACAGATACGCATCTTTTTGGAACAGCCTTATTTTGCGCTGGTTTTTTGTCGATATCCGGCTGACGGTGACATTGGCCACGCAGCCGCTAACGAACTCCAGACGCACATTGGCGATATCGGCATGCTCACAGATAACCGGGGCCCCCGCTGCATGGATACTCTTGATTTCAGATTTGACAAGGTTCATGATAATGTCGATATCGTGGATCATCAGATCGAGCACGACACTGACGTCGGTGCTGCGGTCTTTGAACAAACTCAATCGATGGGCTTCGATGAACATCGGCCGGCGGACAATATCCTTGAGCGCAATGACTGCTGGGTTAAAGCGCTCCAGGTGGCCGATCTGCATGATCCGCCGCTTGGCTTTGGCGATGTCGATCAGTTCGTCGGCCTGGGCCAGGGTGGCTGTCATGGGCTTTTCTATCAGCACGTCCAGATCCTGTTTCAGGCAATCCGCTGCAATGGGAAAATGATCCTCGGTGGGCACCACAACACTGACGGCATCAACCCGGCCGAAAAGATCACGATAATCGGTGAACGCCAGGGTATTGAACCTGGCGGCAACCTCTTGCGCCAGTCCACGATCGATATCAACCACTCCAATCAGGTCGACATCTTCCATCGCGCTGTACTTTTCAGCGTGATACTTGCCGAGATACCCCACGCCGATCACAGCTGCGCGAACTTTCTTCATATATCCATCGCTCCGATAATAATGACCCCCACTGGGTTGGAAATCTAATTTGAAACTTCATTAAGTTAAAAAGCGAACCGCAGAATGTCGAATAACGAATTTCGAAGGATGGAATCGCTTCGCTCAAGCTTTTTTTAAAATCGACCGTTCGACGACAAACTCACGACAGGCAGAATGCATTAATCGATGTTCGATGTTGGACGTTCGATGTTCATTGGTTTCGTATTCGATCAGCCTGGATGCACGCGAACAGCGGCCGCGTTAATGAGAAACGTCCATTACTCGCATAATTTTTTTTCAGGCGCCGTTGAACAGAAGACAGACGACAGAGAACAGAAGACGGAAATCGGGGGGCCAAAGCCAGCGTCAGATGGTGGGGGCGAGCTACCAATTATTCTATCTGTCATCCGTCGTCTGTCATCTGTCTTCTATTTTCTGTCATCCGTCGTCTGTCGTCTGTTTTCTGTCTTCTGTCATCCGTCATCTGTCATCTGTCATCTGTCTTCTGTCCTCCGTCGCCTACCGCGTGATGCCGCGCTGGGAGGATTTAATGAAATTAATGAATTTGTTGACTTCCGGAAGATGATCCACCTCCGCCTGGGCTCGTTCAATGGCTTCATTGAGTGTCAGCCCGAAGCGGAAAAAGATCCGATAGACTTTTTTCAGGGCATTCACGGCCGTTTCGGAAAAGCCGTGGCGTTTCAGCCCGACGCGATTCAAACCGTGAAGTTTGGCGCGGTCGCCGGCAGCGATCACATAGGGCGGAATATCCTTCGGAACTGCTGATTTGCCGCCGACATACGCGTAGTCGCCGATCCTTACGAATTGATGAATCGCCACCAGGCCCCCGACGGTTACGTGATCCCCAATAACGATATGACCGGCCAGGGTTGCGTTGTTGGCCAGGATAACGCCGCGTCCCGTCTGGCAATCATGGGCCACATGACTGTAAGCCATCAGCAGATTGTCTTCGCCGATTTCGGTTACCCCGGTACCGAACGCTGTTCCCCGGTTGATGGTGGCAAATTCCCTGATGGTCGTGCCCCGGCCGATCTTGACATAGGTCTTTTCGCCCTTGAACTTGATGGCCTGGGGTTCGGCTCCGACCGATGCATACTGAAAAATATGGCAGTCGGCACCGATGGCCACATATGGATCGACAATGACGTGGGGGCCGATAACGGTACCCGAACCGATCGAGACATTATCGGCGATAATGGTGTAGGGTCCGATCTCTACATCAGCACCTATTTCAGCTTTCGGACCAACAATCGCAGTCGGATGAATCATATTTTTTCCCCAAACGAAGCCATCATCTCGGCTTCAGCGACTAACTGGTTATCAACGCTGGCGGTTCCGGACATTTTGGCCGCCCGGGACCGCAATCTCAAAATTTTCGCCTCCAGAATAAGCTGGTCTCCAGGCACCACGGGCTTGCGAAAGCGAACCTTATCCATACCCATGAAATAGATGAGCCGGCCGAGATCATCGGAAGTCCCCGATTCGAAGGCAAGCAATCCTCCGGCCTGGGCCAGGGCTTCGACGATGAGCACACCCGGCATGACCGGCCGACCCGGGAAATGGCCCTGGAAAAAGGGTTCGCTGATCGTCACGTTTTTCACGGCTTTAACCGTCTCATTGGGGACTAGCTCGATGACACGGTCGACCAGCAAAAAGGGGTAGCGGTGCGGCAGGATTTCCAGAATCTTTTGAATGTCGTAGGCTGGTTTCATCTTTTAATCCAAGTATTGCAATTATTCCAAATTATCTTCAAATTTTTTTAGCTTTTTCTCCAAACCTGCAAGCCTTTTACTGAATTCGGGCAATTTGGGGATCAATCGCTGGACCCGCAGCCAAAGCCTGTGCGGCATCTCCGGAATCCCGGACGAGACGATCTGTCCGTCCGGCACGGGCTTGCCCACACCGGTCTGGGGACCGACGGTGGCGCCGTCACCGATGGTCAGGTGTCCGGCGACGCCGGCCTGGCCGGCCAGAATCGCGTTTTTACCGATCGTCACGCTGCCCGAAATCCCCACCTGGGCGACAAGGACCGTATTTTCCCCCACCTTGACATTGTGGGCAAGATGAACCAGGTTGTCGGTCTTGACCCCCCTGCCGATGCGGGTTTTCCCGAAAGTTGCCCTGTCGATGGTGTTGCCGGCCCCGATCTCGACATCGTCATCGATCTGAACGATGCCGGTGTGGGGAATTTTGTGGTAGCACCGGCCGTCGGGCGCAAACCCGAAGCCGTCGCTGCCGATCACCGTACCGGAATGAATGATCACCCGGCTGCCGATGATGGAGCCCTCGTGGACGGTCACATTGGGGTGGATGACGACATCGTCGCCGATTACAACATTGTCGCCGACAACGACGCCGGGATGCAGCCAGACACGATCACCGACGGTGACATTGCGACCCACGACCGCCGTTGGGCCGATGGTGAGGCTTCGGCCGTGTCCAAATTGCTCACCGACGATCGCGCTGGGATGGATCCCCGCTCCGGGCGATGCGGCCGGATGGAAATACTGCATGATTTTGGCAAAGGCCACCATCGGGTTTTCGACCTGCACAAGAATGTGATCATCGGACGCCGTATTCTGCGGCACGATGACAGCCGCCGCCAGGCATGCGCCCAGCTGTTTAATGTATTTGGCGCTGCCCGCAACGGTGATATGATTTTCGCCGGCCTGCTCAAAAGGTGCAACACCCGTGATCATTTTATTTGGATCACCGCTGATGTTCCCCTGAACCAGGGCCGCAATTTTGGATATCGGTACCTGCTTGGCCCTCATGGTGGATTAATTCCGAAATCTGGGGTTAATTTTTTTTCGCCTTGGCGGATTTTGTGTTGAGTCTGCGGATAAGTTTGTCGGTTAGATCCACCGAAGTGGGTGCGTAAATAACGCCGCGCTTGTCCATGATCAACAGATAGCCCTCCTTTTTTCCGATCTCCTGGGCGATGGTATTGATGTCATCTTGCAGCTCCTGCATCATTTGCACCTGAAGCTTTTGCAGCTGGGCACGGTACTTTTTCTGCAGCGATTTGAAATCATTGACCTTGATGCGCTGCTCGCGCTCTTTTTCCTCGCGCATCTCTTTGCTCATCACCATAGATTCGCGCTCGAGCCGTTTTCTGATGGCCTCGATTTCCCCGCCTTTTTTCTGAAGGTCGGCGGCCATTTTTTCATTTTCCGTTCGGAGGGAATTCTGGATGGATTTTCCGGCTGCCGAAGTCTCCAAGACCTTTTGATAATCGATAACCCCAATCTTGGCGACATCGGCCGCCAGCGCATTATTGCCGAAGAAAACCAAAATCGAAAAGAAACAGACAAGACTACCGATTTTATATGATCGCATTATGTTCCCCTTTTAATTAAATATTTCAAATTATCTGAATATATCTTAGAATTGAATCCCAATTGCAACTGATTTTATGCGGCCGCGAGAATCGATCATATCGACCCCAGGCTGCCGGCCGGCCGCCGGGGTGGCTAAAAGGCCGAGGCCATCGAGAATTCCCAGTTCCCGGTGCTGGAGTCGGTGGGTTTGGGATCCAGAATCCAGCCGTACTCCAAGCGAATCGGCCCCATGGGTGATTGCCAACGAACTCCGCAGCCGGCGCTCTCACGCAGGTTGGCAAGATCGACATCCTCGCCTTCAGCGTAGGCATCGCCGGTATCAAAAAAAACCACCCCAAAGACGCCGGCCTGGGCGAAAATCGGAGCACGAATTTCGAAGTTTCCCATGACAAACTTGTTGGCGCCGATCTCGGACCCATTTTCATCCCGCGGGCTCAAGTCGTCACGGTCAAATCCCCGCAGCCCATCCATACCCACCATGTAAAACTTTTCATAGTCCGGCAGTGTTTTGCCCTCAAGTTCTTTGACGTAGCCCGCCTTAAGGCGGAATGCGCCAACGGTTTTCCAAACCAGCGGATAATACCAGGCGGTTTCACCGATGAGTTTGTTGAATCCGACCGTCCCGCCAAGGCCGGCGAATTCATATGATCCGGAGTGCATGGATCCCTCGGTGGGATGAAACGCATTATCCCGGGAATCATAGCGAAGGCGCGTGGTGATGCTGCTTTTGGTATTCTCGCCTTCATTCCTTTTGATGGAATCAGAGGCAGTATCCTCGACATTCTTGATGTCAGCAATATCGTAGGTATAGATTAAAGTGACCCGGCTATAGTCTATCAGAGGGTAACCCAGGCTGACATTGCCGCCGATGCTGTCCTTGTCATAGGAAGCGAAATCGTATTGCCAATTGTAAATCGATGCACCGGCGGCCAGAGGGATGTCAAACAGCCACGGCTCGGTAAAGCTCAACTGATATTTGGAGGTTTTTCCGCCCAGGGTCCCCTGCAAAGAGAGGGTTTGGCCGCGACCGAACAGGTTGCGTTCGGAAATCGAAGCGGTCGCAAAAAAGTTCTCGACATTGCCATATCCGGCGCCGAAAGAAAAGGCGCCGGTGTTTTTTTCGGTGACATTGACGCGCAGCTTCATTTTGTCGTCGGCGCTGCCCTTGACGGTGTCGACCTTGACGTCCTCGAAATAATCCAGCCGGAACAGGTTCCGAATACTGCGCTTCAAGCGCTTGCCGCCGTATAGTTCCTGCTCATAGACATGCAGCTGCCGCCGGATCACCTTGTCGCGAGTTTTGGAATTGCCGGTGATGGTGATTTCTTCAAAATACACCTGCTTGCCTTTCTTAATGTCAAAGACAATATCAACCTCCGATGTTTTGGGATTCTCCCTCATGAGCGGTACGACATCGACGTTGGCATAGCCTTCATCGGCATATATATCCGTCAGCGCAATTTGATCCTTTTGCAGGGTGTCGCGGTTAAAGAATTCCTTGTCGATAATCTCCACTTTTTCCATCAACTGGGCGGCGGGAACGATCAAATCACCGGATATGGTCACTTCGCCAACCCTGTACTGCGACCCCTCGACAATGCGGATCGTCACCACGATGCCGTCTTCTTCGAAGCTGAGTTCCGGCTCGCCAATCCTGGCCTGGACGTAGCCGTTGTTGTGATAGAATATGGTCATTTTGGTCATGTCGCGACTGAGGTTTTCCTGATTCAGCGAACCGGCCGTGGTGATCCAGGAAAAGATATTTTCCTCCGACGTCTCCATCAAATCCTGCAGATCATCGTCTGAATAGGCGCTGTTGCCGATCAATTCAATTTTCTTGATTAAGAATTTATTGCCCTCTTCAATTTCGTATTCGACATCCGCCTGGTTTCCTTTGCGCGGATAGACGTTGAACTTGACCTTGACATTATAATAATTTTTTTCTTTGTAAAGCTCTTCGATGCGCCGAATGTCACTTTGAAGGGTGTTGATATTGAGAATGGAACCCTTGCGGATCGTCAGAACCTCTTTAACTTCCTCATCCTCATACACCCAGGTGTTGCCTTCAACCAGGATGGACCTGACGGTGGGCTTTTCCGCAATCCTGAAGATAATGATTTTCCCGTCGGGAACCGTTTGGGCATCGACACGGATATCATCGAAATAGCCCATATCATAAACGGCCTTTAATTCGGTGGATATTATTTTCGGATTATAGACGTCACCTTTTTTTACCTTCAGTATTCTGCGGATGGCATCTTCTTCGATCCGCTTCGTGCCCTTGATTTGTATCTCGACGATGGTTTCCCGCTTAAAGAGCTTCAAGGCCATTTCCTTGACCAGGGCGTTCACGGTGGCCGGCAGGTTTTCCACCCCCGCGCCCTCGGCAAAAAACGCCTGCGGGTTTTCAATCTTTTCCAATGGAAGCAACCTGGCATCCAGACTAAAATTCTGGCCCAGCCAGGTCAAACTGCCCCAGACAACGTAGTCGGCACCGGTTTCGAGGCCCAATTCGCGGATGACGGCGTTGCTGTCCGTCCGCAGACCAAGCGACTGAAGGGTTTCCCGATCCAAAATGACGATCCTGGCGCCTTCCTGCTCCAGGCGGGTTTTAATGGCTTCGGGAATCTGCTGCCTCAAATAGGCTAAATCTTCCTGGGCGAAAACTTCGAAAGGCAGGATGAGAACACGCACGAGCTCCTGCCCATAGGCTGCGTTCGCCAAAGCGACTATCAGAATCGTCACTATGAAAAGGATCGGATATAGGCGCTTTTTCATAAAATCCTTTTTGAAATGCATCTGAGCAGCGGCCGCCCAATATCAGTTATCATCCCGCACAGGAATCCCACTATGGTTTCCCGGCTGTCGTCTACGGCATAGGGGACAATTGGCCGTCGACGATCGTTACCCGCCGGGACATGCAGGCTGCCAGCTCCGCGTTGTGCGTAACCACAACCAGTGTCATCGAAAACTCCCGGTTGAGCTCCATCAGCAGGGAGTGGATGTGCTCGCTGTTGGTTTTATCCAGGTTGCCGGTGGGTTCATCTGCCAGCAGTATGAGGGGTTTTAAGATCAGCGCTCTGGCAAGGGCCACCCGCTGCTGTTCTCCCCCCGACAGTTTACCAACGCGATAATTCAGGCGGTCTTTCAGCCCGACTTTGACCAGGATTTCCTCCGCGGCCCGGGCAGCGGATTGTCGCCCGGCACCCTGAATCAATGCCGGCATCATAGTGTTTTCAAGGGCGCTGAATTCGGTCAGCAGATGATGAAACTGAAACACGAACCCCACCGATTCATTGCGAAAACGTGCCAGTTTGAGGTCATCATACAAGAAGACATCTTCGCCGTTGAACAGCAGGTGACCGCTGTCGGGGCGATCGAGGGTGCCGATGATGTGCAGCAGGGTCGACTTGCCGATTCCGGACGGACCCACTATGGCGACAGTCTCACCGACGGATAAGTCGAAATTGAGATCCTTTAAAACATCGATACTCACCCCGCCGTTGGAAAACCTTTTGCTCAGGCTCCGCACAGCGACAAGGCTGTCGACGCGCTCTGAATCGTTTACATGGTCATCATTTAGCATAGTCTGTCTATCAGCCCAATAAGGTTTTGGCCGTCACCATACTAACGAAAAAATGGTATCCGATTCCAATAACGAATAACCAATAACAATTTACGCCCGGTTGAGCAAATTCTGCTCAACCGGGAGTACGCTAGCCGTATCTGATGGCCTCGACAGGATCCAGCTTGGCGGCCTGCCGGGCCGGATAAAGCGTGGCCAGAAAACAGATCATCAGAGCCGCCGCGATAATCGCGACAACGTTTACCAGTTCAAGCTTGACCGGCAGCGAGGTCGTAAAATAATATATATCTCCGGCCAGTTCGTGAACGTCAATGTGCTTGAGCAGAAAACACAGAAAAAGCCCCAGGGCCAGGCCCAGCATTGTTCCGAATGATCCGATGACCATGCCGTTGAAGACAAAGATTTTGCGGATGCTTCTCTCGGTCGCCCCCATGGCCTTTAGAATTGCAATATCCCGGGTTTTACCCATAACCATCATGATCAGGCTGCTGGCAATGTTAAAGGCCGCCACCAGGATGATGAGGGTCAAAATGATAAACATCACCCGTCTTTCAAGTTTAAGGGCTTTGAAAAGGTTGCGGTTCATCTGCATCCAATCCATCGCCCAATAGGGAAAGTCGAGCCGGGATGCAATTTTCTGGGCGACCTTCCGGGCGTCATAGATGTTGGTCACCCTGATATCGAGCCCGGTGACGGCCTCCCCCATGCGCATCAACTTCTGGGCATCTTTGATATTAATGTAGGCAAATGTCTGATCGTAGTCATACATGCCCGACTCAAAAAATCCGGTTACCTTGAACTGCTTCATTGCCGGTACATGCCCGATGGGCGACAGCATCCCCCGGGGGGAAATCAAATAGATGACGTCGTCCTCGACAACCCCGAGGTTTCTGGCCAATTCACGTCCCAGAACGATGCCGGGGATGGCGGCCGGGGCGTCCGCCTCCGCCGGGTCCGGCAGGTTGACCTGCTTGAGGGTCGTCATGACCCGGCCGGCTGACTTTGGATCTATTCCCCGCAGCACCGCTCCGGAAGCCCCGCCCCGGGCGCGCAGCATGATCTGCGATAAAATAAAGGGCGTGGCGGCTTCGACCCCTTCGGTCTGTTCGACCTCCTGGAGCACCCTGTGGTAATCCGTAAATGCGCCGCCGTGGCGTTTGAGTATCACCTGGGGCTGACCGCCTAAAATACGGCTCTTCAGATCGGCCTCAAAACCGGCCATAACCGCAATAACGACGATCAGGGCCATGACCCCCACCGCCACTCCGGCAATGGACAGGATCGTAATCAGGGAAATAAAGGCCTGTTTTTGTTTGGCCCGCAGGTAGCGGCCGCCGATGAATAGTTCAAATCCCATGGGTTTGGTTATTGGTTATTGGTTAATAGTTATTGGTCGAGACCGCATAAAGTAAGCTAAAATTCGGGTAGTTCTCCAGTTTTACTCAAATTCAGGCAGTTGTTTTTTTGCCATCGAAGGCTCTTGAACGTAGGCATTCAAGATCGGTTGCCACTCCGGCGATTAACGAATAACGATTAACAATTAACATTGCCTTGAACCGGTTGATTCACCCGATCCCTTACAGCCCGGGCGCTTAGTCGGATACCCTATGTTTCTCCTTATGCTTCATGTGGGGAAAGAGGATAACCTCCCGAATGGAGGCGGCGTCGGTCAGCAGCATTACCAGCCGGTCGATGCCGATGCCTTCGCCGGCGGTCGGCGGCATCCCGTATTCCAGGGCTTCAATGTAATCGGTGTCCATCCGATGCGCTTCCTGATCGCCTGCCTGGCGCCCCTCGACCTGCTGGCGAAAGCGCTCGTGCTGATCCACCGGATCGTTGAGCTCCGAGAACCCATTGGCGATTTCGCGGCCGGCGATGAAAAGCTCGAACCTTTCGGTCAATTCCGGATGCCGGTCGCTGCGCCGCGACAGGGGCGACACCTCGGCGGGATAATCGGTGATAAAAGTTGGCTGAATCAGCTTGGGTTCTACCAGGGCGTCGAATAATTTGGTGATCACCTTGCCCAGCTGTCCGGTTTTGGTAACTTTGACGCCCTTGCGGGCGGCAATTTCGAGGAGCTTTTCCTTATCCTTCAATGCGGCCGGATCGATGCCGCCCAGCTCCTCCAGGGCCTTAAACAGTGTCAGCCGGCGCCATTTTCCTGACAGGTCGATATCCTGCCCCTGGTAGTTGATTCGCACCGATCCGGTGACCGCTGCGGCGACCTCGGCAATCAGCTCTTCGGTTAATTTCATCAGATCCTTGTCAGTGGCATAGGCCTGATAAAATTCGAGCATGGTAAACTCCGGATTGTGCTGGGTGGAAACCCCTTCGTTGCGGAAGTTGCGATTGATTTCGAATACGCGCTCGAATCCGCCGACGACCAGTCGCTTTAGGTATAATTCGGGTGCGATGCGCAGGTATAGATCCATCCCCAGGGCATTATGATGGGTTTTAAAGGGGGTAGCCTCCGCCCCGCCGGGCACGGGCTGCATCATGGGGGTTTCAACTTCCAGAAAGTCCCGCTGCATGAAAAATTGGCGGATGTGCTGAATAATGCTGCTGCGCTTCAAAAATATATCCCGCACTCCGGGATTCATTATCAGGTCGACATAGCGCTGTCGGTAGCGTTTCTCCGGGTCGCGCAATCCATGGAATTTCTCCGGCAGCAGTCGGGTGGCCTTGCAAAGCAGGATCAGCTCCTGGGCCAATAACGTCCATTCACCGGTGCGGGTCTGAAACATGCCGCCTTTCAGCCCCACAAAGTCGCCGATATCGAGCTGTTTGAAAAGTCCGTAGGCTTCGTCCCCGATGCGGTCTTTTCTTACATAGGCCTGCAACTGGCCGGTCCGATCCCGGAAACGGATAAAGGCGCTTTTACCGAAACTGTTAATCGCCATCATTCGGCCGGCACAGACAAAGACCGGTTCATCTTCGGTCAGGGAGGCCGATGACTGCTCGATCATGGTTTGAATATCGCCAATCGTGTGTTCCACCACGAAACCATTGGGGTAAAGATTGATCTTGTTACTTTTCAATTCTTCGATTTTTGCTTTACGCTTTTTCAGCAATTCGCTGGTCTTTTCCATATTTTTATCGACACTCCAAACTGTTCCGCCGGGCAGACGCCCGGCCGGATGCTGCCATCGCAGTCAAAAAGCTTTGCGGTTGTGCTGCGGTTGCCATCAAAATCCCACCGTTGTTCGGTCCACTATGCGAAACCGCTTTTTCCGCGCCGAGGCTTCGCGGACTCTAAATGCGGCATAAATTTAAATCGTCTTAGATAGCGTATTTGCCGGTAACTGTCAAGATCAAGATGTAAGGCTTCGGGGCGACGGTTGGGTGGGCTGGCAGCGGACCTATGCCGATCAGGCGCCGAAAAGCTTCAAATCAATCAGTCCGGTTTCTTGTAAATACCCAATATCTGCCTTTAGGTGCCGCCATCAGCGACTAGGAGGGAGCGTCCAACCGTTTGAACTGCAGGGTAAAGGTTGTTCCCTGGTCCCGTTCACTTTCAACATTCATCCATGAGTCATAGGACTCAAGAATACGATGCACGATAGACAGCCCAAGGCCGGTGCCGTTGGATTTGGTGGTGTAAAAGGGGTCAAAAATGGATTTGATTTCCTCCTGGGTCATCCCCCGGCCGGTATCGGATACTTTAATGCAGGCGCGTTTGCTTTTGGTTGCAAACATTTCGATGCCGATCGTGCCTTCACCATCGATGGCTTCCGATGCGTTTAACAACAGGTTCCAGAGGATCTGCCGCAGGTGAACCGGGTCCATTGAGATCCATAAATTGGATTGAATTTGTTTGGTGGTGACGACACGGCTGTCATGGGAGGCGTCTTTTTCGAACAATTCAACCGTTTCGATCAGTATCTTTTCAAGCTCGATGGCCTCGGCTTTGCCGGCCGGTGGTCTGGCATACATCAAGAAGTTGCTGGCCAGCGAGCTCAGCCGGTCGGCCTCACGCAAAATTATCTGCATAAGCCGGTCATGATCGGGATCGTAGCTGATGTCTTCCTTGAGAAGCTGTATTGATCCTGTCAGGGATGCCAGTGGATTCTTTATCTCGTGGGCGAGGCCGGCGGCCAACTCTCCGACGGTTGCCATTTTCTCGACCCGCTTGACATGATTTTCCATGATCCTCAGTTCTTCCCGGGTACTTCGAACCTGCTCGGACAGAAAACTGCTCAGGAAGGCCACCGCGAAACAGGCCGTCATGGTTATCAGAATCTTGTAGAGCACCTGATTCCAGGGACGGCTCGAGGCCAACATCATCGGTTCGGCGACAAAGGGATAGATGACGCCATAATACTCCAGATCCATCATGATGCCAAACTGGATGCTGCAAACTGCGGCGATGACCAGCGTACCCCTGATGGAGAGCAAGATGCTGGAGTAAATGATGACAACCAGATACAGGAACGAAAAAATGCTCGAATAGCTCCCGGTGATAAACAGGATCACCGAAACGATCATCGTGTCGGTCAAGATCTGTATGTAGGCGAAAACTACCAGCTTTTTTATCCGATCGATAGTCAGGGCATACAAAATCGATAGGAAGAAAATACTGACGATCAGGCCATACAACAGTTTGAGGGGGGGGCCGATGGGCGGTGGGGACTCCCCAAGCTGCATGACGATGGAAGAGCCCAGCAAGAGGGTTGAAAAAAGGACCCGAAAAAGCATCAACCACTTTAATTTGTCTTTAACGTCTTTTTCAGGTATGAGCAACGAATGTTCCATAAGGCATATTAATTCAGTTTCTTGTACCCTTCAATGAGGTGTCGAAAAAATTTGCTGCGCAGCGCGGAAGGATGTTAGAAGCTATCTCCAATCCGGTTTTTAAAATAGCTTCTTGGTGCCTGGCGGAGAAACACTCGCTCAACGGAGCTTTCATTGGACAGCCGGCGAAACGGCTGGGATCGACAATAGGCGCGGCCGAGTTCATCACGGCACCGACCGCAGCCTATGATCATGCAGGTTTTGGTTATTCCGAATTAGTTAACCGCCCCGGCCATTTTAAAGATCGGAAGATACATGGCGACGACCAGCCCGCCGATAGTCACACCTAAAAATACCAACATGAACGGTTCGATCAACGCGGTCATGTTGTCAACGGCCTGGTCGACTTCCTCATCGTAGAAATCGGCGATTTTCTCCAGCATGGCATCCAGGGCGCCGGTGGATTCACCGACACCGATCATCTGGCATACCATCGGGGGAAACACGCCGCTTTCATTGAGGGGATCGGCCATGGTGCGGCCCTCGGCAATGCCTGAACGGACATTGTAAATCGCCTTTTCAACTGTTCGATTTCCTGCGGTTTTAGCAACAATATCAAGCGTTTCTAATATTGCGACCCCACTGGCGAGCATGGTACCCATGGTTCGGGTGAACTTGGCGACAGCCACCTTGCGCAGCAGCGCACCGAATACCGGAATTTTCAGCAGCAGACTGTCGACTATCTCCCGGCCCTTCTCCGTGCTGTGAAATTTTTTGAATGCGATCGCGAACAGGAACAGACCGATGATGAGGTAGACGATCTTGCTTTTGACCATATCACTCATGGCCACGACGATCTGGGTCGGTACCGGCAGTTCACCGCCGAAGTCAGCGAACATTTCCTCGAATACCGGAATTACAAAAACCAGGATAACTGCCAAAACGACAACCGCGATGATCAGCGTAACGATCGGGTATGTCATGGCGCCTTTAACCTGGGACTTGAGCCTGGCGGCCTTTTCCATATAGGCTGCAAGCCTTCTTAAAATGGCGTCAAGGATACCGCCGGCCTCCCCGGCGGAAATCATGTTGACGAACAGGTCGTCAAAATGCTTGGGAAACTTTTTCAGGGCTTCGGCCAAGGTTGCCCCGCCTTCAACAGACTCTTTTATTTCTTTCAACATTTTCTTAAAAGTAACGTTGGCTTGCTGTGAATAGAGAATGTCGAGGCATTGGATGATCGGAAGACCGGCATCGATCATGGTTGAAAACTGCCGGGCAAATAGAATAATGTCATTTTCTTTGACTTTGGGCTGAAGAAAGGCGACATTTTCAAAAAGGTCTTTCGGCTTCTGCTTGATCTTTGTCACCGTGATTTTCTGGCGAGTCAATTGTGCCTTGACAATCTCCTCGTTGGCGGCTTCAATCTCGCCCTTCGAGGTTCCGCCACTTCTATTTTTACCCGTCCACAGGTAAACTGGCATGATCAATCCTCCCTGATGATTAGAAATGATATCTTTTCTTCGGCGGTGCGGGTCTGCGCCTGAAATTGCTTACGGGCGCCCACCGGATGAAGTCCATGGTTGCCAATGGCTCGCAGAGGCCATAATGGGCGATAATGAAATAGTCAGAGTCGTTATCGGCCGGAAAGGAAAAAAACTTAAGCTTTTGGGAAAAAATTGTAAAAAACTAACGCCTTTGGCATCAGAGGCCAAAGGCGTCGGTTATCTTTTTTGGAATCAAACGCTTATGATCATGCCGAAGCTAATTTTAACACGCCTCTCAGCCGCCGATGCTCACCATTCAAACCGGGCGCCCGGCACCCCATTTTCCGTCCGATCTGCGAGGGACACTTCTGCTGCGGTCTCGAGCGGACCGATGGGGTGTGTCCGCACTCAAACCCGGGGCGAATTCACCTGGTGATTTTCGCTCCACTGGTATCGGTTAATCATATTATACGGTCATTGGAAAGTCAACAATGGCAGCCGGCCGAGGTCAGACAGTACAGCTGTTGAGGAGATTTGAATGTTTCGCTGACGCTGCGACGGTTAGAGAGAACACGATTGTGGCAATCCCCGGCCGAATATGTTACCCTAAGGGGTCTGAACGGCTGATATAACGGCCGATTGAGGGGCTGGGTTGAAAAGGGGCCCGATTCGAGCAAAATTATTTGCGGCCGATTGTAAAAAACCTGCGGGCCGGCGGATTAGGGCTTACTGCTCTTCCCGTCAGGGTATAAGGGACGTAAACAGTGCCCGGAAACAAAACCACAATTAACAATAAAAACATTACCGTCATAACGACTCATATCAATGCCGACTTTGATGCCTTGGCATCCATGCTGGCCGCCCAGAAGCTGTATCCGGATGCGCTGGTGATATTTCCGGGCTCCAAGGAGAAGAACTTAAAGAATTTTTTCATCAATTCGATGGCCTACCTGTTCAACATGGTGGATATCAATCGAATCGATTTCGACAGCATCTCCCGGCTGGTTCTGGTGGACACCCGGCAGACCGGCCGCATCGGCAGGCTGGCGGAGGTGCTTGGCAAACCCGGACTTGAAATACACATCTACGATCATCACCCACCTTCAGCCAACGACATCAAGGGCGACATCGAAATCCACGGCGAAACCGGCGCCAACGTCACCATCCTGACGGAGATCATACGGGAAAAAAACATCGCCATCACGCCGGATGAAGCCACCATCATGTGCCTGGGGATCTATGAGGATACCGGATCTTTTACGTTTCCTTCGACCTCTGAAAGGGATTTTTTGGCCGCGGCCTATCTGTTGTCCGAGGGGGCTAATTTAAACGTCGTCTCCAATCTGATCGCCAGGGAACTCAGTCCGGAGCAGGTCGTCCTGCTAAATGATATGATTCAGGCCGTCACCCGGTACTATATCAACGGTATCGAGGTCGTGGTCACCAGCGTCACCATGGAAAAATACATGCCTGATTTTGCATTTCTGGTCCAGAAAATGGTCAAAATGGAGAATCTCGATGCAATCTTCGCCATTGCACGCATGGAAAACAAAATTTACGTGGTGGCCCGCAGCCGCATCAACGAAGTCGATGTCGGCGCCATATTGACGACCCTCGGCGGCGGTGGTCATGCCTATGCTGCGGCCGCATCGATCAAGGGCAAGACCCTGGCACAAACCGAAACCACGCTGGTGGAAATGCTCTATGAAAAGATCAGGGCCAGCCGCCAGGCCAAGGACCTGATGTCCTCACCGGCCATCTCGATCAGCCCCGATGTTACCTGCAAGAAAGCGCGCAACATCATCGCGCGCTATAACCTGAATGCGCTTCTGGTCACCGAGAAAAGAAACGGGGCCGAAGCGCTTTGCGGATACATCACCAGACAGGTGATCGAGAAAGCCCTTTACCACAAGCTCGATCAGGTTATGGTCAAAGACTATATGACCACAGAGGTGGCCACCGTTCAACCCGAAGCCGATCTGATTGAGGTGCAGAAAAAAATCATCGACAACAAGCAGCGCATATTGCCCGTCGTGGAAAATGAGACCGTCGCCGGCGTCATCACCCGTACGGATCTGTTGAATATCCTCGTCAGGCGCTCCCAGTCCTTACCTGATGAAGCCCCGGATCCCGCTAAGGAACCGCCCCATGCCCACACCCGCAATATCGTCCGCTTCATGAAGGAGCGGATTGCAGGGGACCTGATCAAATATTTGCAGCAAATCGGTGAAGTGGCGGATGAACTCGGATCCGGGGCCTATGTCGTCGGTGGGTTTGTGAGGGACCTGTTTTTATACCGCAGCGATGAGGACATCGACATCGTCATCGAAGGTGACGGCATTGCTTTTGCGAAAAAATATGCCAAAATGGTGGGCGCCCGCATCCACACCCACGAAAAATTCGGCACCGCCGTAATCATTTTCCCGGATGGATTCAAAATCGACGTGGCCTCGGCCCGCATGGAATACTATAAGTTTCCGGCCGCCCTGCCCGTGGTCGAGATGAGTTCGATCAAGCTGGATCTCTACCGCCGTGATTTCACCATCAACACCCTGGCCATTCAGCTGAATCCGGACAGGTTCGGAACGCTGATCGACTTTTTTTCCGCCCGCAAGGACATCAAGGAAAAAATTATCCGGGTGCTGCACAACCTCAGCTTTGTTGAAGATCCCACCCGGGTCTTCCGGGCCATCAGATTCGAGCAGCGTTTCGAGTTCACCCTGGGCAAATTGACCGCCGGGCTGATCTCCAACGCCATCAGCATGAATTTTTTCCGGGAATTGAGCGGCAAACGGGTATTTGCCGAGTTGCGGCTGATTCTGCGCGAAGAAAATCCGGTGGCGACCATCAGGCGTCTGAATGACTTCGCTCTGTTGAAGGTGATCCACGCCTCGATCAAACTCGACAAGGAAATGCTGGCATCGCTCAATGCAGCCAAAGAAGTGCTCTCCTGGCATGATTTGCTTTTTCTGGAGGAATCCTATAAAAGGTGGATCGTTTATTTTCTGATCCTGATCAGAAGCTGCAAACCCCATATCTCAAAAGAGATATGCCGCCGCTTCGAACTGGCGCCAGAAGACGAAAAAATATTGTGCCTCGAGCGGTATGAAGCCGACCGTTGTGTTCTCTGGCTGCAACGCAATACTGCGGTACCCGACAGCCTGCTTTACCGCAAACTGAGCGGCTATAGAACCGAGCTGATCCTGTACATGATGGCAGTTGCCAAAAGGAAGGCCGTCAAGAAATCCATATCTCACTTTTTTACGGATCTTCGCCGCACGATGCTGTCGTTGAGGGGCAGGGATCTGAAAGATATGGGCCTGAAGCCCGGCCCGGTCTACCGCCAGGTGCTGGAGGCTGTTCTGGATGCCAGGCTGGACGGCGGGGTCAAATCCAAAAAAGACGAAATCGACCTTGCCCGCCGGCTGATCGCCGGGCTCCAGGCCGAGACAAAACTGCCTGCCGGGACCGGTGGCTGAATTTTGATTGCACCTGGCGATGAATTTGGTATAGTGGCGCTTTTCAAACGCCGACGAACAAAAAAAGAGCTTATCATCTTAAGGAGGAAAAAGATCATTTCATGGAGCCCAAGAAACGAATTTTAAGCGGCATGCGGCCTACCGGACCGCTTCACCTGGGTAATCTGCTCGGAGCGCTGGCAAACTGGGTGAATATGCAGGATGAATATGACTGCTACTTTTTTATCGCCGATTGGCATGCGCTGACCAGTGACTATGACAACACGGCGCCCATTGAAAACAACCGCAGGGAGATCATGCTCGATTGGCTCAGTGCCGGTCTTACACCGGAAAAAAGCACCCTGTTCGTCCAATCCCTCGTCAAGGAGCACGCCGAGCTTTTCCTGCTGCTGACCATGATCACACCGGTGCCGTGGCTGGAGCGCAACCCGACCTACAAGGAACAGATCGGCGAGCTGACCAACAAGGACCTTTCCACCTTCGGTTTCCTGGGCTATCCGGTGCTGCAGGCCGCCGATATTATCATCTACCGCCCCCACGGCGTGCCCGTGGGGGTCGACCAGGCCCCCCATGTGGAGATTACCCGGGAAATTGCCCGGCGATTCAATCACTTCTACGGCAATGTGTTCCCGGAGCCGGCCACCATCCTGACCGAGACCCCCAAAATTCTGGGCTTCGATCGGCGCAAGATGAGCAAAAGCTACGGCAACGCGATATTCTTGTCGGACAGCCCGGACGAGATCAAGGCCAAGGTTTCTCGCATGATCACCGATCCCCAGCGCGCCCGGCGGAGTGATCCCGGAAATCCCGATGTGTGCAATGTCTTTGATTTCCACAAGCTGTACACCGACCCGGATACCGTCAAAGAAATCGACGAGCAGTGCCGGACGGCGGGAATCGGCTGCGTTGAATGCAAACAGATAATGGCGCGCGGCCTGGTTGCGGCCCTCGAACCGATTCGTGAAAAACGCGCCTACTACGAAGCGCGCCCGAAAGAGGTGCACGAAATCATGGTCGAAGGCAGCAACCGCGCTCGCAAAACCGCCTGTGAAACCATGGAGGTAGTTCGGGCGGCCATAAAAATCTAAATTGAGGTGTAATTTATCTGTAATATTTTCCCAGGTGCATGTATAAAAAATTCCAAAATACAAGCACCAAATATCAAACAAATTCCAAATTCCAATGTTCGAAACGGATGGGGCGCAAAAATCGGTGACCTCTTGTTTGTTTGGAATTTGTGATTTGGTCCGCCGGAGGCGGATTTGTAATTTGAGATTTGTTATATGGAATTTCATAAGCACGACCATGGCAATCAATTAAATCGTAACCTTTAGCTTAAAATAATTTACAATCACGATGCAAGAAACCCTATACCGTGTTCAGCTGGATGACATCTTCGAAGGTCCCATGGACCTTCTGGTTCATCTCGTTCGCAAGAATGAGCTCGATATTTATGACATCCCCATCGCGTTGATCACCGAGCAGTATCTTGAATACCTCGAATGGATGAAGGCGATGAATATCGACTATGCCGGTGATTTTCTGCTGATGGCGTCCACCCTGGCCCAGCTCAAATCACGCATGCTGCTGCCCGTGCACGACGATGACGAGGAGTCCGAGGACGTTCTGCAGGAGATCACCCGGCCCCTGGTGGAATATCTGCAGATGAAGTCGGCCGCAGACCAGCTGATCGAGCGCAACCTGCTGGGCGAAAAAACCTTCATTCGAAAGCCCGACCGCGGTGAGTTTCTGGCTGATCCGGAGGAGGAGTTCATCAAGATCGGCCTGTTCGAACTGATTGACGCTTTTCAGAAAATTCTTGAAAAAATCCCCGAGGATCACCGGGTCGATATGACGGCTGACGAAATATCGGTCAAAGACAAGATCAGCCAGATCATCGACATTCTGGAAGGCAAAAAATCGATCACTTTTGCAGAGTTGTTTTCCGACAGCCCGAACAGGCCTGAAATCATCGTCACCTTTCTGGCCCTGCTTGAAATGGTTAAACTCCATCTGGTGAGGATCGTCCAACATGTTCAGACCGGAGTCATCCGGATCTTTTATATCTAGACGCTTTTTTTATGGAAAATATCAAGCACATCCTGGAAAGTCTGCTGTTCGTCGCCGAAGAACCGCTGACCGTTGATCGCATAAAGAACATTCTCACCCAGGCCGCAACAGCCGATATACGTGCGGCCGCCAACGAACTGGCGGCCGAATACGAGCAGCGCCGGGGCGGGTTTTATCTTGACGAAGTCGCGGGGGGCTATCAGATCCGGACCCGTCCCGAATATACCGAATGGATTAAGAAGCTGATCCAGCCCAAACCGCTGCGGCTAAGCAAGCCGGCCCTGGAAACCCTGGTCATTATTGCATACAAACAACCCATCATCCGCAGCGACATCGAGCACATCCGCGGGGTTGACTGCGGCGGTGTGCTGCGCATGCTCCTGGAGCGCAAACTCATCCGGGTCCTGGGCCGCAAGGAAATACCCGGCCGGCCGCTGATATACGCGACCACCAAGCGCTTCCTGGAAGTCTTTGACCTCAAAAGCCTCAAGGATCTGCCGACCCCCAAGGAAATCGAGGAATTAGGGGTTGGCGCCGGCGACAACAGTGCCGCCAACGTCCTGGACTCGGCCGCGACATCGGAGACCCTGCTGGAAAATTCAGGCGGCCTGGAAGCGGCGGGTGAGAGGCTGGACAGTGCGGAATCCGCCGAAGAAGGACCTCCGCCGGATGAACCGGCCCGGGATACGCTGCGTCAAACCGAAAGCAACCACCAGCCGAACCCGGAGTCAGACAATCCTGATGAGGCTTTTGAAAAAAGCTCTTGATTTAATCTAAAAGACCTTTTATTTATAGAGACGTTTAAGATGAAATGGGCGGTTAACTCAGTGGGAGAGTGCTACCTTCACACGGTAGAAGTCACTGGTTCAAATCCAGTACCGCCTACCAATATATAAAAATAAAACGGGGCCTTAGAAAATATAAGGCCCCGTTTTATTTTTAAATTGAAGCTTATCTGGAATGCTTTTCAAATATTTTTTCGAAATCGTTGGACTTCATGCGGTAGGTCTTTTCTTTTTCATTCATTTTTTGACCCACATCCGGTGTCACCGCATCTTCACCGAGGTAAACCTTCAGGAAATATTTCCCAATGGTTATCTCATCGCCTGAAACAAGGCGCTGTTTGAAGACCTTATTTCCATTGACAAAGGTGCCGTTGATGCTGTCCAGGTCTTCGACAAAATGATCGTCGGGGCCTTTGTTAATGGTGGAAGGCTCTTGGGTGATGACAGCATGCTCGCGCGAAACAGCCATGTTGTCTATCTGGATATCATTGTTGCTGTCTCTTCCAATAACGAATTTTTTTTTGTCGGTCATATACTCCTTGATCACCTTGTTGTTCATCATAAGCATTATTTTCATTATTGACCGCCTCCCGCTTGCCAGGTTTAGTTGAATGGTTCAGTAGAAGTGGTTTCAAAACCACGCCGTAGGCGGACAAACCTCAGATCGCGTCCAAGGTTCGCCTCAGGCGGATTCGATGGGGTTTTGAAACCACTCCTGGTCAAATACCTGATTTAATTTATCGGAAAAATTTCAGATTTCTTAATCTTTTTTTTAATTTTACGGCGCAACTTCTTTGTGCATATTTAGTTGATGACGGTTCTCCTTGGCGGAATGGGCGTATTGGATGCCTCCGAGTGTTCAAACTCCCATTTATTTTCTATATTTGATCGCCAGTATCAGCTGGTTGCGCAGCATGGTTACAAATTTGTATTGTCCCTCCAGCAGCGGCGGCCCGACATTCTCCCGGTCGGCATAGAAAGCTCCCAGGCATGTATTTTCATAAGAGATCGGCAAAAAAATGAAGGCCGGTACCGTGATCTTTTGCCGGAACCACTCCGGGATCAGTCCCTTGATGTGCGCTTGTTCGGTATCCTCGATAATGAGATCTTTGCCTTTGGTCAGGGAAATATTGAAGATATCGGCGTCACCTTTGGTTTCAATACGGAGTTGGTGGACGATGTACTCGATTTCGGAGCCGAACCCGAAACGGGCTTCCAGCTGTTTTCGATCCTTGCGCATCGTAAAAAATATCACGCGATGGAAACCGAGCCCTCTGTACATGGACTCGAGGGCCATAAGGGCGATGTCATTGACCTTGAATTCCCCTACCATGGCCGCTGACATGTCCTGAACCCCGCTGAGAATCACCTCGACAGGATCGGTCTGATTGCCTGAACCAGGCCGCCGCTCTGAAGTATCGGGATTAGATCTGCCGCCCACGAATACCTTTGAAAACTCCTGAGATAGGCCCTCGGCAGATAGTTGATCTTTTTGATCCAACCGGGGCTCCAGTGCGCCGACGGTCAGGCTGTGGTAGAAATCGGAACGTTCAATGTCAAAGTCGATCAAATCCGCGTGTTTTTTTACTTTTCCCAGGGACGCCTCGATCATACCTGTAATTTGCTTTGTGGAAAGCCGGACATGGTTTCCGTATTGTTTAGTCAGCTCTGCCAGGGATACCTTGCGTTCCTCGCCTTTGCTCTTATTGATTACCCGGCACATTTCATTCGAAAAATTGGAGAGCACCCGCAATTCATCAATTTTTCTGGCAGGTTTCTTCAAATCGTCACTGCAGAGCCGCTTCATGCTGTTGATGATGCCAGGGGGAAATTTCCATCGCTTGGCCACAGCGATCCCAAGGTTTTCGAATGTAATCCCCAATACGGCCTTGGAAGCCCGCCTTTTATCGAAACCCTGATTGGCGATCAGGTCTGATATTTCATCCCACTGATCCGGCAGGTAAAGCAGGACGATGTGCTTGCCCAGGTTGTGCAGCATGGCACAGATAAATGCCTCCTCACTGTCTTTTACCGACATGGCGTCGGCCGCATCCTTGGCCATCAAGGCACTCCAGAACGCTTTTACAAAACCCTCCTTCAGCTCGCCTGCCGAGGACTGGCTTTTTATCAGGTCGAATAGGAGCAGGCTGGTTGCGGCCATCCGCACAGTTTTATAACCCAGCAGAACAACGGCCCTGGTGATTGTGGTAACTTTCCCACCTGTCACACTGTAATAGGCGGAATTGACCAGCTTCAGCAGCTTGCCGGTGAGGGCATAGTCTTTAAGGATTGCATTTGAAAGGTCAGAGGCTGACGAATACTTTGATTTGGAAGAAATCTGACGATTGATTTCAACAATATGCTTCGAAAAGGTCGGGAAATCCGTGTCGCGGCTGATGCTGTTCAGCAGCGACTCTCCCGGGCTTAACTTTTCCGTTCGGTTGCGATGGGCGGATGCACTGCGCTTTGAAATAACCGGGGATTTTTCTGCAACACGATCTAGTGGTGATCGATTTCTTGATTTCGGCAAACTATTAGATGACTCCTATAGGTGATTCTTTTAGCATCGATCAGCAGGCAGATGATGTTCTGAACAAGGACAGGATCCGAAAGCCTCCGGCGGCAACCCCGCCGGGAAAGCTTGTCTAATCCTGCTCGCATCAACCGCCGGGATGAAGAGTCCATACCGATAGTTGATTTTTCCCGGTGGTCTGCACTGGAAGTTAGGCCCGGTATTTAATAGCCAGAATCAGTTGGTTGCGCAGCATGGTTACAAATTTGTACTGCCCGGCCTGCAGGGGCGGACCGACTGTCTCCCGATCGGCATAGAAAGCACCGAGACAGGTACTGCCGTAAATGACCGGCAGGAAGATGAAGGCCGGCACATCGATTTTTTGCCTGAACCACTCGGGGATCAGTTCCTTTACCTGCTGCTGGTCCGTATCCTCTATAATCAGATCCTTGCCCTTGGCCAGGGCAATATTGAAGATATCTGCGTTCCCGGTGGTATTGATGCACAGCTGATTGACGATACGTTCAGTGCCGTAGCCGAACCCGAAACGGGCTTCCAGCTGTTTGCCGTCCTTGCTCCTGGTAAAGAAAATGACGCGGTGAAAAGAGAGCCCGCGGTACATGGACTCAAGGGCCATGAGGGCGATATCGTTGACCTCGAATTCCCCCACCATGGCCGCCGACATATCCTGGATCCCACTGAGAATCACCTCGACCGGATCGGTTTGATGCGCTGAACCGGAGCGCTGCTCGGCAACGTCGGGATTGGACCCGTCCCCCACGAATACTTTTAAGAAGTCCGGATTCAAGTCACCGGCAGGCGGGTCACCGGCTGGTTCGAGCTGCAATTCTTGAGCGGCGACGGTCAGGCTTTGGAAAAAATGAGACCGTTCAATGTCAAATTCCAGTAAATCAGCCTGTTTTTTTACTTTATCCAGGGACGCGTCGATCGTGCCGGCAAGCTGCTTCGGAGTAAGTCGGATATGATTCTTGTAACGGCGGGCCAGCTTCGCGATAAGCTCCATGGGGTTTTCCCCATTGGTTTTATCGATTATGCGGCACAATTCATTGGAAAAATTGGACAGGACGCGCACAGAATCGATTTTCCCCTTGGGATTTTGCAAATCCTTATCGGAGAGCCGCTTCATGCTGTTAATGATTTCGGGTGGAAATTTCCAGCGTTTCGCCACCGCGATGCCCAGGTTTTTGAATGAAATTCCCAGTACCTCTTTAGATGCCTTTTCCTTGCCGAAACCTTGATCTGACATCAGGTTTGATATTTTATCCCATTTTTTCGGCAGGTAGAGCAAAACGATGTGCAAGCCAAGGTTGTGGAGCATTGCACAGATGAACGCTTCCTCATGATCTTTTACCGACATGCAAACAGCGGCGTCCCTTGCTACCAGTGCGCTCCAGAACGCTTTGACAAATGCTTCCTTCAACTCGGTCGCCGAGGATTTGCTCTTCAGCAGATCGAAAAGCAGCAGGCTGGTTGCGGCCATCCGCACGGTTTTGTAACCGAGCAGTACCACCGCTCTGGTAATGGTGGTCACCTTCCCGCCGGTGACACCGTAAAAGGCTGAATTTACCAGTTTCAGCAGCTTGCCGGTGAGCCCGTAGTCTTTGAGTATCGCATTGGACAGGTCCGAGGCTGAAGAGTACTTCGATGCCGAAGAGATCTGACGATTGATTTCAACAATATGTTTGGAAACGGTCGGAAAATCCGTGTCGCGGCTGATGCTGTTCAGCACCGCTTCGCCCGGGCTCGGTTTTTCTGACCGTTTTCGATGGGTGGCTGCAAGGCTCATTTGATTTAACAATGTTTACAATTGATGGCGGCGACGGTTTCAAATCCGGCCGATCTAATCTTTTATATCGGTTTCCCGGCAAAAAAACTTTAAACCACATCTGATATGCCGACACTCAAAGCTTCGGGTGTGCTGCGGGTCGAACCGGTTGGCGAAGCTTGACTATTTCAAGCATACCGACTATGTTGACAAAATTGATTTTTCTATATGTATCGGCCTTGCCCTGAAGCAGCGGCCGTCTCTGAATTTACCTGAATTCTCGAGCTTGAAAAACCATAAAACCGCAGGGCCGATCCAGCTGAAGTGGTTTCAAAACCATGCCTTGGCCGGACAGACCTCAACGCGGTGCCCATAGCCCGGCCGCCAGCCGATTCAGGCAGGATTTTGAAGCCATTTGCTTTGTCGGAGTCCGTAGAGTTTCGAGAAACCGATAATACTGCCGGATACTGTTTTATTCGAGTGGGGTGAAAGGAGGCATCATTGAGACCAATGTCCATCCGGAATATATTGGCATTTGTCTGCAAGACCGTTGTGCCGGTCTTGCTTTTTTTGTCCTGCGGCGGCGGGGGTGGCAACGGCGAGGAGACGACCGATCCACCGACCTTCCCCCCGGCGGTGTTCCTAGCCGACAAGACCACGGATGAGGTCGACGAACTGTATGCTTCCTTCGACGACGGCGCCAACATCGTCAAGCTTTCCAACAATATGGTTGGCGACCGGGATGTGGAGGCTTTTTTGGTCTCGCCCGACGGCGCCTATGCCGCCTATGTGGCCGACCAGGATACCGACGGAGTCATGGAACTCTATGCGGTCGTGGTGGACAAAACATCCGGTGACACCGCCGAGAAGATTTCCGGGGTCATGGCCGGCAGCGGCGTGCTGCGGCTCGCCTCCCTGGATTCTGCCTTCGGCTGGGCATCCGACAGCTCGCGAGTGGCCTACATAGCCGACCAGAATACCGCCGGTGTGTACGAACTTTTCACGGCCACGCCGGACGGCACTGACAACGACCAGGTGTCCGGTGCCCTGGCAGCTGATAGAGATGTGCATTCCTTCGAGTGGGAGCCTGACAGCACCCTGATCGCCTATGCGGCCGACCAAGGCACGGACGATGTCGTCGAGTTGTACGTCTCTCCCGCCGACACCAGCGTCGGCAACGTCAGGGTATCCGGCGCCATGGCCGGCGACGGCCTCCAGGCGCTGGCCTCCGGGCAATACGATTTCGCCTGGGCCCCGGACAGCGCCCGCATCGCTTATATAGCCGATCAGGACACGGCCACTGAATTCGAACTCTATACGTCGACCCCAGACGGCCTGACCAACCTGACAATATCCGAATTACCCGGCAGTAACCGGGATGTGTCGGCCTTTGCCTGGTCTCCTGACAGCCAGAAACTTGCCTACACGGCGAACCAGACCGCAATTGATGCAGTTGATCTTTACACCGCCCCGCCGGATGATGTCAGTTTTCTGATCCGTCAGAACAGCACCGGAATCGGTGCCGGTATGCAGGTCGGGACGTTCAAGTGGGATTCGAACAGCAGCAGGATTGCCTTTGTTGCCGATAAAGTCGTCATCGGAGAATTCTACCTGTATAGTGTCTTGAACAATAGCAACGCGAATATTTTCATCTCCGGGAGTGTTGCGGCGGGCTACGACGTCAAAGCTTTCAAGTGGGCGCCGGACGCTGCCTATATCGCCTTCGTGGCCGAGGTTCCCGGCTTTATATTTCAACTGTATACCACCTTCCCGGACACGGCCGCCAGCATCCAAATCTCGGACGATATGTTCGACGGCGACGAAAATGACTTCGCCTGGGCGCCCGACAGCTCGAGGTTGGCCTACATTGCCGATCAGGACGTCTTCGGTGACTTTGAGCTGTTCGCATCGGTGCCTAACGGCAGTGTCATTGACAATGTCTCCGGCAACCTGGTTGCCGGCGGGGACGTGCAGGTATTCAAGTGGACGGAAGATTCGGCCGCCCTCGGTTTTCTCGCCGATCAGAATATCGACGCAAGAATAGAACTGTTCGCCTCTCTGCCCGACGGCGAGGACAACACCAGGCTGTCCGGGGCTCTCGTCAGCGGCGGCGATGTCGCCTCCTTCGACTGGGTGCCCTGACCGTGTTCAAGCCCAACCTGCGTTGGGAGTTGAATTTTATTAGCGGGGGGCTGGCCGCTAGCGTATAGTCTGATCGAACAGGAAACCAATGAACGTCGAACATCGAACGTCCAACATCGAATAATGAATTCTGTCTATTTTATAAAAAGCTTGAGCGGCTTGTCGGGAAGTAGCCGAAGGCGACCTGTGGGGTCGTAGCTCGAAGAGCGAAGCCCCAAGCCTGAAGCGAAACCACCATTCGAAATTCGACATTCGATATTCTGCGGTTCTGCGGTTTGCTTTTTAACCAATTGAAGTTTCACACGAGTTATTGGTTACTGGCCACTTGTAACTGGTAATTGGTAACTGGCAGCTGGTTTTTGCTACATTAGAATGATCTCTTTCTGATCGCCTCCACCATAGTGTCGTAATTCAAGTGTGCTTTTCTGCAACCACAAAAGTCCCTCATCCCTAATATCGATCGTTTGTGCCTCTAAATTCCTAGCCGTCGAGCTTTCGCAGCACCCGGCTGCGGCTGCCTTTGTCCAGGTCGTCCAGGGCAAAAGAGAGGGCCAGCTCCAGCAGGGTGGACTTGTTGTCGACGGCCACGCCGGCCAGTTTCAGCTCGTGGTATTTGAGGGTAAACCGCTGCAGGACATCGACGGATAGATAGAATCCGGCTTTTTTTTGGGAGTCGCGCCGCTCGGCTTGCCGGTTGATGCGGCCGGCCGGGATTCCGGATCCGGGGCCGTCGAAGCCGGTTTGCGGCGGCCGGTGGCCGTCTCGACCGGATCCAATGCGGAATCCTCAAATAGATCAGGGATGTCTCTTGGCCTGGCTGTCATCTTTCAGTATCCTCCTGACGAGTTTTTCGTAGTCATGGCTCCCCTGGGCCCGGCTGCGGTACTCAAAAATCGTCCGGCCATATACCGGGGCCTCCGATAAGCGGACGTTGTAACGGATCGGGTCGCAGAGCTGCCGGCTGAAATACTTCCTAAGCTGGAAGAACATCTCTTGACTGTGGCGGGTACGAAGGTCGAACATGGTCGGCAAAACATATTCGAGCCGCAAGTCCAGGTTTAACTTTTGAGCCGACTGGAGATACCGGAAAAAGGTTTTCAATCCCTCCAGGGCCGGCCCCTGCAACGCCACCGGGCAGAGGACCTCGGTGGCCGCCATGAGGATGTTGACGCTCAATACATCCCAGCCAGGGGCGCAGTCAAAAATCAGGTAGTCCAGGGCGCCATCCCGGGGGATCAGCTTCTGGGCCAGAACTGTCTGCCGGATTTCGCGGGGCTGCTCCCCGAGCCAGTTCTTTAATTCGACCAGGCGGATGCCCCCGTCGAGAAGCTAGAGATTTTGGCGGGCTTGATGAAGGGTCTTATTGCGGGAGACGAACTGCCCGTTTGGCTGATGCTCGGTGATAAATTCGTAAAGGCCGAATTGGGGGTTCTGTCCCAGGAACTTGGCGGCCTGCCCCTGGGTATCGCAGTCCACCAGCAAGACGCGTTTCCCGTGCGAAGCCAAACCGTGGGCCAGATTGACAGCCGTGGTGGTTTTGCCCACCCCGCCCTTGGCCATTGCCACTGCAATTTTGCGCATGCTCATAGATCCCGTTCTGATGTTCTCGAATTCTTCTGTTCGTATATTACAGAATTCTTCTATCGATTGCAAGGAAAAAAAGGATGGTTCCAGATTCTGGGTTCAGGGTTGAATGGTTGATGGATTTGAAGTCTTGGGGATTCAAAAAAAGGTTCTGAGTTCTGGAGAAGTGTAGTGGTTGTCGGAAATATGATGTAGCTTCTGTCCAGGGTTTTACGGCGGTTGTTATAATGTGCTCCGATGGCGTTGAATTCAAATTCCCACCTGTGCCCCCTTTATCAAAGGATGCAACCGTCAACCACAGCAGGTTTATTTTTGCTAACCAGGCGGGTAATTCGATTTATAGCGTGTTTGCGTTTCCCCTTTTATAAAAGGGGGACAGGGGGATTTTTATTGTCGCCGAAGGCACTTGATAACAGAACAAATCTATGACATTAGCTAAAACCCTACAATGCCTAACATTTAAGCGATACGCGGATATCGTGGCGAAACACCTCTGAACTTTTGAACTTCTGAACCCTTGAACCTCTGAACCCTGAACCTCTGAACCTTTCAACCCTGAACCAATGTCTATCTACTCCCGGTCAAATAGCTCTCGTCCAGGGTGCCTTCCACCAACGGCAGGGTGTCGAAGGCCGGTGGTTCAAAGCCGAAGATGTGCTCGAGAAAACTGATGGTAATGCGGTAGGTTGCCCCCCACAGAACATCCTTGCGGTGCTGCCCCTGGAGTCGAAAGCAGGGGTAGTTTTGAATGGATTCAGTCGGCCTTCGGCCGGGGTTGTTTGCCATCCGGAGTCGATACCGGCAGTAGTGATTCGGATTGAGCAGGTCCCGCAGCGGGACATACAGCACTTTGTCGACCTCCCAGTTGGGATAGAAGCGCTTCTGGCGCTCGATCCATCCGACCAGCGGATAAATGGTGCGCCTGAACATCACCAGGGGTTGAGGCGCCAGGACGCCCAGAAACCGAACGCCGAACGGATTCAGCCTCATCTCTTCAAAACTCTCCCGCAAGCCGGTGGCCCATAGGGTCGCCATTATGTCAGCCTGCCGGCGGTGGTTCTTTTTCCAATAGGCCCAATAGGCCCAGCGCCCCAGAGAGGCAAACGGCAGTGCAAAAAGCCGTGCCAGGCAGGAATCCAAACGGGGAGCCACCCTGCCGCCGGGGAAGCAGAGATCGCCGGGCTGCCTGACCCTCAAAGAGCGCTTGTTCATAACGATGCAGGGCTCCGACTTCAAGCCTTTCTCCCCAGGCTTAGGCCCAAGAAGCATTAAAACCCCAGCCGTGGTTTCCCATTCGATCTGACTGCCGGGAAGAACTTTGGCCGGTTCCAGCCGTTGTTCGAGGGTCGCGGTGATGTGCCCGATCAGTTCGGATTTGTCTTTTAGATATCGAGACTACATGTCATCGAGGCTGCCCATTCTAGATGGCCGCTTCCTTTCTGTTTTCAGTTTAGTCTGATATAAGCCCTCCACCTGAGGTGGAGGGCTTATATCAGACTAAACTGGTGTTAACTTATATTTCAGCTATCGTCAAACGGTGGATTCGACCGGGGGTTGACAGGCACCTGCCGGTGTTTGTAAAAAGCTGACTTTTGCGGTCGGAGACGGGCCTCACCTGCGCAGGGCAACTAAATCAACAATAGGAGAAAGCTCGCATGAAGATTGTTAGAATTGCTGTCTTGATGTTTTCTAAAGGACTGTTGATCACGGCTGCGGCGATTTAACCGGGCCTTTGTTCTGCAGAAGAATAGCCTGCCATCCGCAGTTCGAGCAATTCGTTTTCCTGATGCTCTTTACCTCACCCGGAGCCAAGTTCTCGCTGGTGCAGTTCGTGGCATTTTTCGGGCCCCATGGAAAGCTTATCCATGGCCCGCTTTTCAGGCCCCCTGCCCCTGCTGCAGACCATCCTGATCGTGTGGCCCTATATCATTTCCCTGATCGCCATTACCGTCATCTGCTTTGCCGTGTCCTACGCGGTCTTCATGCGGCAGGAGATTCGCTCACTGTAAATTATGAAACCCAATTGAGCGGGAAACGCTCAATTGGGTTTCATTGTTATAGGTTATTTGTTAATGGTTATTAGATATCGGTTGTATCCTCATTTTATCTCTCTTTTTATATCTCGCCCTTAATTGATTCCTAACTCAATAATGAGTGAGATATAAATATCGCGTCTATTGCGCTGAAGCTAATAACAAATAACGAATAACAAACAACGACCAGTCGGAGGTGCAACCCATGGCCAATCGGGAATTTTATGATCTCATCATCATCGGCGGCGGACCCGGCGGACTGTCCGCCGGAATCTATGCCCTGCGGGCTTCGATGCGCACGGTACTCATCGAAAAGGCGGCCCCGGGGGGCCAGGTGACCCTGTCTGCCGAGGTTGAAAATTATCCCGCCGTCAAACGGATCGACGGCTTTCAACTGGCCCAGAACTTCCTCGAGCATGCCGGGGAGTATAATCTGGAGGTATTGTCCCAGGAAGCCGTCGCGCTCGAACCGGGGCTCGACCATCATTCCGTTCGGCTCAGCGATGACGAAACCCTCAAGGCCCATGCGGTCATCATGGCCACCGGCGGCCTGCCGCGTAAACTGATGATCCCGGGGGAAGATGAATTCTACGGCAAGGGTGTCTCCTACTGCGCGGTCTGCGATGGGTTCTTCTTCCGAAACAAAACCGTGGTAGTGGTGGGCGGGGGCGACACCGCCGCCGAAGAAGCCCTCTACCTGGCGAAAATAACCCGCAAGGTTTACCTGATTCACCGCCGCGATGAGCTGCGGGCCAGTATGATTCTGCAGCAGCGCTTGAAGAACGATCCCCGTGTCGAAATTCTCTGGAATACGGTGGCCACGGCCATCGAGGCTGATGGAGACGAGGTCTGTGCCGTCGAACTGCGGGATGTCGCTTCCGGCCGATCCAGTAAATTAGAAGCCGAGGGCGTTTTTATCTTTATCGGCTTCGACCCCAACAACCAGCTGGTGCCGGCCGGAACGAAAACCAACGCAGACGGCTACGTTGTAACGGACGAAAAATGCGAAACCAACATCGGCGGGATATTCGCCATCGGTGATCTGCGCGAAAAATATGCCCGTCAGATCGTGCTTTCCGCCGCCGACGGCTGCACCGCCGCCCTGGCCGCCGCCCACTATGTCGAATCCAGGAGGGCGCGCAGTTGAACAGATGAACGTTGGATGTTTATCTTTTTGCAAACGCCCATACGGCATAATCGCGCGGTCTGAACAGCGATCACCGACCTTGGGCTCACGCCTCGCTCCCCCGGGGAGGGCAGATAGTTTGACAAACCGGAGTCGAGTATAATACAGAAAGTATCGGTGCGGCTTTGTCTGCACTAAAAACCACCATTCAGGAGGTAAGATAGCCATGGGGGATCACAAAAGAGCAAAGCGCGAAAGATTGGATACTGCCCGTCATTTGCTTTGGGCCTTGGGCTTTATTTTTCTGGTCTGCATACCCGCAGTCGGCACTGCCGGTGGTCTTTACCTCAATGAATTCGGCTCTCCCAGCATGGGCGTTGCCGGAGCGGGCGCCAACGCCGTGGCCAGTGATGCCTCGACCTCATTTCACAATCCGGCCGGGATGACCCGCATAAAGGGCAACGAGCTGATGGGTACGGTCGGCCTGCTCAAGGCCACCGTCGAGTTCGACCCGGATGACGATACGCCCGTTGCCGGCAGCGACGGCGGCGATGCCGGCGGCCCCGCGCCGATCCTCTCCGGCTTTTACGTTCACAGCCTGTCGGACAAGTGGAAGCTGGGAGCCAACCTCATCACCATCTCCGGGGCGATGCTGGACTATGACGATGACTGGGCCGGCCGCTATTTGAACACCGAGGTAACCCTGCTCACCATGACGTTTTTCCCCTCGATCGCCTACCGGGTGAACGACTGGCTCTCGCTGGGCGGCGGGCCTCAGATCATGTACGCCGACCTGGAATTGAAGGCCAAGGTCGATCGCCCCGGCCCAGCCGGCGACGGTGAGGTCAAAATCGACGGTGATGACTTTGCTTTCGGGTTCGGGCTGGGCGCCTTGTTCGAGCTGAGCGAGCGCACCCGCTTCGGCCTGGTCTACCAGTCGGAAATCGAACCGGAGTTCGACGGTGATGTCAGCCTCGATCCCATCGGCATCGACGCGAACACCGACACCACCATCACCCTGGCGCAGTTCGTCAAGCTTTCGGGCTACCACGAGCTCAACGACCGCTGGGCGCTGCTGGGAACCGTAGGATGGGAGGACTGGAGCGCCTTCGAGTATGTCAACATCGCGACCAACCGAGGATCAGTCAAGATACCGCGCGACTGGGACGACACCTGGAAGTTTGCCGCCGGCGTACACTACCGCCCGGTTGAAAAATGGCTGCTGCAGCTCGGTTTAGCCTACGACACCTCGCCGGTCGACAAAGAGGACCGCACCCCGGATATGCCCATCGACCGGCAGATTCGCTATGCCACCGGTGTCCAGTACAAATGGAGTGAACGGCTGTCGATCGGCACCCAGTTCGTCTATGCCGACTACGGCAAGGCCAAAATAGAAAATGATCGGCTCACCGGCGACTACAAGCGCAATGACATATTCTTTTGGGCCGCCAATGCCAACTGGAAGTTTTAAAGCCATCGCAAGGCAATTCGACAAAACTCAATCGGCCTTCATTTTCGTCTAGACGACGCCCTGGTCCAGCATGGCATCCACCACCTTGACGAACCCGGCGATGTTGGCGCCGTTGACATAGTTGCCCGGTGTTCCGTAGGCTTGGGCGGCATCCAGGCACGTCGTGTGGATAGTCTTCATGATAATTTTGAGCCGCTGATCAACTTCATCGGCCAGCCAGTTGAGACGCTGGCTGTTTTGAACCATTTCCAGCCCGGAAACCGCCACGCCCCCGGCATTGGCGGCTTTGCCCGGTGCGTAGAGAATCGGTTTGCTCAGGAAAATGGCCGTGGCCTCGGGCGTGCAGGGCATGTTGGCGCCTTCGCAGACCAGCTTGACGTTGTTGTTGATCAGGGCATAGGCATCTTCTTCGGCAATCTCATTTTGGGTGGCGCAGGGAAAGGCGCAGGCGGCCCGGTGAGTCCACAGGGGGTTGAAGCGGTTGCCGATGTCGGTCTGGGTGTAAACCGCGCCGGGGTAGTTGTCGACATATTCCTTGATCCGGCCGCGGCGGATGTTTTTCAGTCGCTTGACAAAGGCCAGCTTGTCTTTATCAATTCCCTCGGGGTCATAGAGATAGCCGCTGGAGTCGGAAAGGGTCACCACCCGGGCGCCCAGTTCGATCAGTTTCTCGGTGGTGTGCTGGGCCACGTTACCGGAACCGGAGACCAGGCAGACCAGCCCGTCAAAGGTCATGCTGCGGGTGGCCAGCATTTCGGCGGCGAAATAAACGCAGCCGTATCCGGCCGCCTGGGCCCGAATCAGGCTGCCGCCCCAACCCAGGCCCTTGCCCGTCAAAACCCCGCTGAACTCATTCTTCAATTTCTTGAACATGCCGAAAAGATAACCGATTTCACGGCCTCCGACACCGATGTCGCCGGCGAGGATGTCAGTGTTGACGCCGATATGAAGGTATAGCTCCCGCATGAAGTTCTGGCAAAACCGCATCATCTCGTCATCTGATTTACCTTTGGGATCAAAGTCCGAGCCCCCGGCCCCGCCCCCCAGCGGCATCGTTGTCAGGGCATTTTTAAACACCTGCTCGAAAGCCAAAAACTTCAATATGCTCTGATTCACCGAAGGGTGAAACCGCAGCGCCGTCTTGTAGGGCCCGATGGCACTGTTCATCTCGACGCAAAATCCACGATTGACCTGAACCCTGCCCCGGTCGTCGGTCCAGGGAACCCGGAAGGTGACGATCCGTTCGGGTTCGACGATTCTCTCGAGCACCGCCGCCTGGAGATAATGCGGCGATTGGTCCAGTACCGGCTCGACGCTGTCCAGCACCTTATCAACGGCCTGGACAAACTCTTTTTCGTGCGGATCCCTTGCCTTAATAATTTCCAGGATATCGGACATTCTGGCCCCCAATGGATTCATGCGAATCAACCGTCAAGATTCGCCGTCAGATAACTTCGATTCCCCTTTATATAGATGCTCGTCGGGCGTTATTTGTTATTGGTTAATAGTTTTAGAGGAATGTAGGTTAGTTGTTATATATCGCCAATAATGGATTGTTAGTTGGCGCTGTTGTCTAATTCAAATAGCGATTAACGCCTGAGCAGGCCTGCATCGCTCAATCAGAAAATTTTAGACTTTGACACCATGTTCCTTCGCTATAAATTTCATGTTTGCGACGGCGTTCTCATACTTGACCCTGCCGTAGTTGTAGTAGTCGAATTCGATTTTCGAGATGTTGAGTTGGATCAGGCTCCATAAAAACCAGTAGATATCAGGAAAGGGTTTGAAAAGATCGATATAATACAGGTTTTGATCAAAGTTGTCGCCTTTGCTGTATTCCGCAACGATCTCCTTTTCGGCCTCACGGGGGATCAGGATCTCCTGAAACATATCCCCGATATCGTAGTAGCAGGGCGCCATACCGCCGTACTCCCAATCGATGATGTACATGGGGGCATCGTACTTGTGCCGTGCTTCTTCATTGATCAGGATAAAATTGTCTGCCAGCAGGTCATTGTGGCAGGGCGTATATTCCGATTCAGGAATGTTGATGATTTCGGTTAGTTTTTCCAGGCGGTCAAGGGTGCCGGCGATGTCGAACTCCGGATAAGCCACGCCGAGTTTATTGAGGATGTCGAACATTTTCTTGACCTCCACCAGCGGGTTGAACATTTTGGGCAGTTGAACCCCGCTCTGATGAATTTTTAAGATGGGGTCTACGATCAGCGGGTAAAGGGATTTGTCCAAGAAATGATCGTTGGTCAGGACAATGGAATCACCGATAAATTCCACGATGGTGACGCCGATCTCCGGCATGTACTTTATCAGTTTCGAGCCGACGCCCACATCGGCCATGGCCGCGATGGTCTGGGCCTCGTAGTCCCGGTCGATAAACAGCTCCGTCTTGTCGCCGTAAATTCGGACGGTGTAATCGCCTGCCTGTGATCGGACGCGGTAGAGTTTGTTGGTGATCCCGCCGCTTAGCTGGGTGATGGTTATGTCGAGACCCTTCCATTCAGGCAGCAGCTGGCAGCAGACATCTTCGCTAAAATCCTTATCCAATAGGCTCGTAGACGCAGACATGTTGATTTCCTTTATCCTGGTTGAACGTTGGTTGGTTGGGCTGACAGACGGAATATCCGGCCACGCGTGTTCGGCAATCTTCGATCAAGCGGTAAAAATATAACGGAGACCAGTATGGAGTCAATCCTTTTTTTGCGGCCAACTTTGTGTCGTACCCTAAAAATCTCTTATAAAATTCAGCATTGTGTATCAGGCAGGAACCGACTCTGACCTAAAAAGTTCCACGCATCAAATAACAAATCCGCCTGAAGCGGATTTGTTATTTGAGTTTTGTGATTTGGGATTTAAATGAACGCGGGAACGGGAACGACTTAATAATCCAACCGAGTTTTGGAAACTACGCCTAGGACACGACCTTAGCGGTCGGTCCTACAAATACCTTGACAGCACCTTTGGCAACAAGGTAGTAGAATTGGATTCGTGTGTTTACTCCCATTGGGCCACAAATCACTTGACAAAGTGTGCAGTTTTAGTAAGAAAATAAAGACTCTATCAAAGCTGCTATGCCAGGCTTTGCTCTATCGCCAGAGTGGGCAAAGCTTTTTTTATCGCACAAGTTGTATAGACAGGTAGCCCACAATGACTGTCTCACCGGCATGCAGCGATGCCGCGGCGCATCTAAACCATGACGATGCGCCACACCTTGAATCCTTTGTTTTACAATCGAATCATCCGTTATGAGCCGATTTGAGCATCCGTTAACCCCAACAAATGAAAGGAGCCAGGAATAATGAAAAGACGCGATTTTCTGAAAAAAGCAGGTGTTGGAGCTGCTGCAGTGGCTGCCACAGCGGTAAACGCGCCGTTTGTGCATGCTCAAAAGAAAACCACTATCCGGTGGCGAATGCAGACCTATGCCGGCGCAGCCCTGTCCGCCCATGTCTGCAAACCGGCCATCGATGCCTTTAACAAGGTAGCCAACGGCGAAATGGTGATCGAGCTTTACAACGCCGATCAGCTGGTTCCGACGGGCGAGCTGTTCAGAGCCATGCAGAAAGGCACGATCGACGCGGTTCAGAGTGACGACGACTCCATTGCCGCCCCGGTTGATGTTTCCGTGTTCGGGGCCTACTTTCCCTTCGCCTCGCGCTACTCGCTGGACGTCCCGGCCCTGTTTCACTGGTACGGTTTGAACGAAATCTGGGAAGAAGCCTTCTCGGAAGTCAAGGGCGTCAAATGGCTCAGCGTCGGGGCCTGGGACCCGTGCAACTTTGCCACCACCAAACCCATTCACCATCTGGAAGATCTCAAGGGACTGAGAATGTTCATGTTCCCCACCGGCGGCCGGTTCATGCAGCAATTCGGCGTTATCCCGGTAGCACTGCCCTGGGAGGACATCGAGATGGCCGTTCAAACCGGTGAACTGGACGGGGTGGCCTGGTCCGGAATCACCGAGGACTACACGGTCGGATGGGCCGATGTCACCAACTACTACCTGACCAACCCCATCTCGGGTGCCTGGGCCGGGTCCTACTACGCCAACTCCGACTCGTGGGACGCCCTGCCGGAGCATCTCAAGACCCTGTTCCATCTCCAGATCGACAGCTCGCACTACTACCGCCAGCACTGGTACTGGTGGGGCGAAGCCCACTACCGCACCAAGGGCGGAAAGCTGAAGCTGACCTCGATCCCCAGTGAAGAGTGGAAGCAGGTCGAAGACGCGGCCCTTAAATTCTGGGACGAAACCGCCAAAAAGGGCGGCAGAAGCGCCAAGGTCGTCAAAATACTCAAAGAGTACGCCCAGACCATGCGGGATGCCGGACCTCCCTACCGGTACTAGCCCGGCGGACATTTGGTGTTGATATAAATCCGGCGGTGACCTTCTCCGGCCTTGCGGCACAAACAGCCCGGGAAGGTCGACCGCTGAATTCTACATTGTGACCTCACTGAGCGATTTTTTAGAAATCGCTCAATTTAATTTTGGCTGTAAGTAAGAAGGGAAAGGGGCCAAGATGCCTAAAGCAGTAAAAATTTTTGTACGATCGGTGGATGCCACCAACAAGGTGGTCGGCATTTTTGCCATGTACCTCGTCTTTATGATGATCGCAATCCTGCTGTACGAACCCATCGCCAGAAACCTATTCGGCAAATCAAGCATTTGGGCGGTCGAGATGGCCCAGTTCACCATGGCCGCCTATTACCTGCTGGGCGGGGGATTCTCGATGATGCTCAAAGGACATGTCAGAATGGACCTGCTCTACGGGCGGTGGTCGGAAAGAAGGAAGGCCACGGTCGATGCGATTACCTCTATCTTCCTGATCTTTTACCTGGTGTTTCTCCTCTACGGCGCCTATTCCAGCATTGAATATGCAGTGATGTACGGACAAAAGAATCGGTCCGCCTGGGCACCCTATATGGCGCCCATCAAGATTATTATGGGGACCGGCGTCCTGCTGATGCTGTTGCAGGCCATAGCGACTTTTTTCAAGGACATAGCCAAGGCGAGAGGAGAAAAGCTATAAGATGAGTTATGAACTGATTGCGATACTGATTTTTTCTTCGATGATGCTCATGCTGCTCACCGGGCAGCGGGTCTTCGGCGCCATCGGGGGCGTCGCCACGCTTTTCGCGCTGCTGCTGTGGGGCAAGGGTGCCGCCGAGATGCCCTTCAACGCTGCTTTTGCCCTGCTGAACTGGTATCCGCTTCTGACCCTGCCGCTGTTCATTTACATGGGCTATATGTTTTCGGAGTCGGGCATCGCCAGCGACCTGTACCGCATGTTTCATGTCTGGATGGGATCGGTCAGCGGTGGTCTGGCCATCGGGACCATGGGCCTCATGGTGGCCGTATCCGCCATGAACGGTCTGAGCGTGGCCGGCATGGCCATCGGCGCCAGCCTGGCCCTGCCCGAAATGCTCAAGCGCAATTATGACAAGGTCATGGTCACCGGCGTGATCCAGGCCGGCAGTTCTTTAGGCATCATGGTTCCGCCCAGCGTGGTGCTCGTGCTTTACGGCATGATTGCCCGGCAACCCGTCGGCCAACTCTGGCTGGCCGGTGTCTTTCCCGGTTTTCTGCTGGCGGGTTTGTTTATGGCCTACATCTATATCAGGTGCAGGGTTCAACCCAACCTGGGCCCGACCCTGTCAAAGGATGAACTGGCCGCCATAACCTGGGGACAGAAGGTGCGATTACTCAGGGCCGGGATCGTACCCCTGGTGATCATATTCGCCATGACCGGGCTCTTTCTGATGGGGATCACCAGCCTGGTGCAATGTTCCGCCGCCGGTGCGACGGCAACAACCCTGGCGGCACTCTTCAAGGGCCGCTTGAACTACAAGGTCATGGACGAGACCTTGAAAAACACCCTGAGCGTCAGCTGCATGTTCATGTGGGTGATTCTGGCCGCCCTGTGTTTCGGAGCTGTTTTCGACGGCCTGGGCGCCGTGCATGCCATCAAGTCCCTGTTCATCGAAAGGTGGGGGCTCAGTCCCTTCGGGGTGCTGGTGATGATGCAGCTGTCCTACATTCTGATGGGCATGTTCCTGGATGACACGGCCATGCTGATCATCGTGGCGCCCCTCTATGTGCCCCTGGTCATCAACCTGGGCTATAACCCGATCTGGTACGGCGTATTGTATACCATCACCTGCCAGATTGCCTACATGACGCCGCCCTTCGGCTACAACCTGTTTCTGATGAAAGCGATGGCCCCCAAGGAGGTTACTCTGGCGGATATCTACAGATCCATCATACCCTTCGTGCTGGTCATGATGGTGGGACTGGCCATTGTGATGTTTTTTCCCGGGATCGCCCTGTGGCTGCCCGATCTGTATTTTGGACGCTAAAATCTGTTAAAGACGCCACGGTCGTACACGTCATCGACACCGAGTTGTTTCCTTTTGACCTATTGGCTCTATAAAGAATTACTTTATAAGCACGAGAAAACGGAGACACGCAAGGATAACACCGTTTCGTGCCTTCTCCACCGAAGGCGGATGCTTTCGTGATTAAGACCTTTATGATTACCCGGCAAGCGGGAACAGTTTTCAATCCCGCCGGTCCGTCTGAGTTGAGGTTTATAAATGATCCTGCCGAACATCCAGATAAAAAAAATTCTGTATGCCACCGACCTGTCGGAAAGTGCCGTTCACGCCTTTTCCTATGCGGTCAGCCTCGCCAACACGTATGGCGCGGGTATCACGATCCTGCATGTGCTGGCTGAATTTCCCGGAGAAGAATTCGTCGCCAACATGATCAATCGGGATACCTGGGAGGAGATCAAAAGCCGGCATTACTCCGATGCCCGGGCACAGCTGATCGGCAAGAAAAGAGATCAGGTCGCCATCAAAGAAATTCTCGAGGCCTTTTCCGAAGAGGCCCAGGCCGATGCCGAAGACCAAAATTTCGTCACCGACGAAATATTGATCAAACATGGTCCGCCCGCCGAGGCCATCGTCGAAACCGCAGGTGATCTAGGCTGCGATCTGATCGTCATGGGCACCCACGGGCACGGCAGCCTGGTCGATGTTCTGGTCGGCAGCACGGCCAAGTGGGTGGTCCGGCACTCCCCGATCCCGGTTCTGGTGATTCGATTACCCTGAAACGGATCCGTCCGGCTCGATCTGAATCAGGGCTGACGATGGTGAAGCGCGTTTTTCGAATACACGCCAAAGAAAATATCAGGGTACGCAAGATTGTCTCCGATGATGAAGCATGCAGCCCGCACCGCCATATCTATTTTCATCTTATTTTGCATCTGCATCTTTCAAACGCCGGTGCAGGCCGACTGGATCAATCTTTCCGGGGCACAGAATGCGGCCAACATCGCTGTGATCCACATCAATGACGACCACGTCAGGATCGAATTGGAGATTTTCGTAGGAGATCTGGAAACCTTCGAACGGCTCCTCCCGGATGAATTTTTTTCCGGAAGTGGAATTAACCGGCCCGGGGCTGCACAACGTCTGCAGCGGTTTTCAGAAAAAGACCTGCTGATCGTCGCCGACAACGGGCTCCGGCTGCGGGCTGTCCTGAAAATAATCGAGCCGCGTCTGCGCATGCAGCGGCCCTCATCCATACCCTGGAAGATCAATCCCTACACGGGCCAGCCCATTCCGGGACCGCCGGCGGACAAGCGTGTGCTCTATGCCGAACTGATCTATCCCTTCGCCCAAAAACCGCAAGCCCTGACCATCATTCCCCCGCTCGATCCGGACAGCAGGATCAGCAAAGTGCCGATCGGTTTCATGACCTACCACAAAAGGGCACCCCTGCATGATTTCAGATACCTGTCCGAGCCGTCGACGGTAGCCCTTGACTGGGAAGATCCGTGGTATTCGGCCTTTGACAACAAAGCCCTGAAACGATGGCAGCGCGGCAGCGTCATGTCCTTTCTCTACATCGAACCCTATGAAGTGCGCCACGAAATTCTGGCCCGTGTCAAGGATCTTTCGGCCTGGATGGATCTCGGCCTCAGGGGGGATGAATTTATCGAAGCCGATGAAAACGAGCCTTTGAAGGAAAGGGTGGGCGCATTTTTCCTGAAACATGACAGAACCTTGATCGACGGCAAGCAGCTGCGGTCGATCCTCGACCGCACTGCCTTTGTCAAATATTCCATGACGGGATCAACCTTTCTGGTCGAGCCCGAGCAGCTGCCCGTCAGCACCGCCATGGTTGGCGTGATTATCACCTATCCCACCCGGGGCCTTCCTCAGCAGGTTGTCAACCACTGGCGCTTATGGTCGGATCGCATCCAAAAAGTACCCACAAACGCTATCGATCCGGCCGGACCTTTTCCCTCCTATGTAACGCCCGACGACAATGCCTTCACCTGGAACAATTTCCTCAAAACCTATCAAATGCCAAACGTGGTTAAAATCGATGTGGACGCTTCGCTGACGACCATGCAATTGCCGCTGGCCAGCACGCTCTGCCTGCTGGCACTCATACCCCTCGGTTGGCATGCCACCAAACGCCGAAAATCCGGCCAAGCATCGATCGGTCTCCATTTAGCTTTGGGGATTCTGCTGGTCGCCGGCAGTGTTGCGCTGTACCCCTTCCTCAGGATCGGCATTGCCAAACCGGCCGTTCTGGCACCAAAGATGACCGACGACCAGGCGATCACGGTCCTGGACAGCCTTCTGAACAACGTATACCGGTCCTTTGATTTCCGCAAAGAAGAGGACGTCTACAACCGGCTGGCCACCAGCGTACAGGGGAACCTGCTGACGGAAATCTACCTTCAGAACCGCAGATCAATGGTAGTTACGCAGGCGGGCGGCGCCAGGGCCCGGGTGAATCAGGTCGATATTCTGGATGTCGAGGTGAGGAGCCTGGCAGACAGCCCTTTGGGACTTTTGTTCCATGCCGACTGGACTGCCACGGGATCGGTAGGCCACTGGGGGCATATCCACACCCGCCAAAACCAATACAAAGCCAACATTGCCGTAAGACCGGTCGATGGTGCCTGGAAAATCACCGCTCTCGAGCTGCTCGAGGAAAAGCGCATCGATCCCTATGCCAATCCGGAAAAGAGCGCCAACTAGACCGCGACTCTCGCGCCCAACAGCAGACAGCATACGTCCGATAGGTCCGATAGGCCCTATACTTCATATAGGTCCTATACGTCTTATACGTCCTATACTTCATATACGTCCTATACGTCTTATACTTCTTATACGTCCTATACGACCGATACGCTCGGATACAGCTGATTCCCGGTACGTTTTTTTAACGACCCCTATAAATGGCAGGGCCTGGAAGACGAGACCCGGCTTCTCAAATATATAACATCTGCTTCACACATTGCCCGCATGAGCAATGCCGGCATCCAGCCAACCCCTCTAAAATACTAAGCTTTGTTCAACAGCTGATTTTTTGCATGATTTTTGCAAAGACCCTAGTCTAGCGGCGAATGGACGAGATTTAAATCAGATACCTGTACCGCCCTGCAGGATTGGGCGCTGAACCTCGAAGGGGCGGTATAAAAGGCTGTGCAAACAACCATCAAAATGCAGATCGCTGCTTCGGCAGTCACCGTAGAAGGCAATTTGAACTCAGCGAGGGAAACATGGCTATACCGGCTAAAAGCAATAAACTTCCATTAAATCCTGATGATGCGAGGACCCAGGTAATCATTGAAATAGGGCCGTCCTCTGAACCATACGCAAAAATCATTATAAAAGAAAAACGAAATCGGCCCACTGACAGGCGCCAGATCAATACATTCCTGGCAGCCGAGAGGCGCTGCGGGATTGCCGACAGGCGCAAACCACGGTGACCATCCGTGACGCCGTGGGGCTGCGCTGATTCCGACGGTTGATTGATCCGAAGCGCTATGGCGGCAGTCCGGCCGGCTTTGGCCCGTGGCAGGATCGGAATTATCCTGACGCTGCAACCGTCATCGCGGTTCCGCAGGCATTCGGGGTAGAAATCGTCATTATTCGGATACGGCGCGGCGACATTTGCCGTCTGGTGGCGCATCTCAGGATACAGTTAGATGGGCGGGGACAGGTTCAGTTCGTGAATCTTGGTCAGCAGTGTTTTATAGCTGATACCCAGAATTTTGTTGGCCTTGCTGCGGTTCCAGCCCGTTTTATCGAGTACGTAGGAAATGGTCTGTCTTTCAATGAGGTCCGAGGCCCTTTTGCCGATTGTCTTTAGAGAAAGGGAATCCAGACTGGGTTCGCCTCCGTTGAATCCCAGTTCTCTCATGATGGAAAGCCCCGGCTTCCCGTTATCCGGCGAACGGGAATTTTCACGCCTGACCAGCGATGCCAGAATCTCGTCAGTGCTGTTGTCAATGATGATCAGTCTTCTGAGCACATTTTGAAGTTCCCGGACGTTTCCAGGCCAGTCGTAGGTGCGCATCCGGTTCACAACCGCTTCGCTTCCGTCCGGAGGCCATTTCTTGCCGAACTGCCTGGCGTAAGTTTCTCCGTAGTACTCGATCAACGCCGGAATATCTTCCGGCCTGTTTCTAAGCGGTTCGATCTGGATGGTCGCTTCGTTGATGCGATAGTATAAATCCGTGCGAAATTTCTTTTGCTCGATGTCTCGCTTTAAATCATGGTTGGTGGCAGCAATGATCCAGGCATTGCTGCGTAAGGTGCCTTCGGCCCCCAAAGGGGTGAATTCACCATCCTGAAGCGCGTGCAGCAATTTCGCTTGGAGTGCAACGGACATGTCTCCGATTTCGTCTAGAAACAACAATCCCCGATGGGCCTGTTCAAATTTTCCGCGCATTTTGCGAACCGCACCGGTAAAGGCCCCCTGCTCATATCCGAACATTTCGCTTTCCATCAGTTCATCCGGCAGTGCGGCACAGTTAACCTTCACAAAAGGATTGCCGGCCCTGGCGGATTTTTCGAACAACATCCTTACCACCAGCTCTTTGCCGACACCGGTTTCACCGCAGACTACCGTGTTAAATTCGACGTCAGCAATCTTGTCAATCTGCTGCCTGATTTCCCGAATATTCGGGCTAATGCCGATTAGCTCTAGTTCCATGTCCGTGCCTAAATGCCAATTTTGAACTGCAGCCGGTTCAGCGGAATCAATCCAATGCTGATAAGGCCGGGCGTCCGAAAAACGCCTTCGAATCATTTATCGGCTTATTATTAAGATACTTAAGAGAAATATTTGTAATACCGGGGGCTTGTTCAGATTGAATTGTCACCATAGCGGTGATCCTGCAGCATTGGAATATATGTAGCGTTTTTCACAATTTTAACTATCCGGTACCACAAATTTAGATGAATGCGAAAAACGAAAAAATCGATAAGATACCGGAATATATGATAATTTTTTCCGACTGGGTGGTTGGCATATTTACTGCACTGAGAAAAGACCGGCAGATATTCAAGCAGCAGGTACGATTTTATTTATTCTTTAAAAGGAGGCTGGCAAATGAAAAAAATCATCTTAATTCTGATCATTGCTGTTTTTTTGGCGGGTTGCACGGATGAATTCTACAAGCACGATACCATCTATAAATCCAATGATCACATGACCTTTAGCTGGTGGGGGTACAAGACACCGACGGATGAAGATCTGGCCGCATCCGAATCAGAAGGATGGTGGGGTGAAGAAATTCCTTACATCCCGGCCGAGTAGATTACTACCCACCAGCGTTAGTTCGATCTTGAGGGGGAGGGGGAGATCCTGAAACTCCCGATCTGACCGCCCGGGGCGTTTTTCTGGGCCGAAAGGCTGACAACCGCAGCAGCGCCGGCGCTGACGAAAAATGGAATAGGGCCGGCAAAACGCCCCCCTCCCGACTCCTGACTGCCTGCCCGGAAATGATCCCTTCCCCGATCATTGTCTATTCCCGTAACTTTGTGCTGTCGTCATCTTGCCTCTAATCCTAATCTCGCTTCCGGGGCCGCTATCGGCGTGCGACCGGGGTACTGCCGGGGGTTCGCCACGGCTGGATGTAGATATTGCTTGGCAACCGCTGATTATTATTATATCCTAGAATATATCAAATGATTAAAGGCAATTAAACGGACCCTCGCGCCCGCAGGCAACCACGGTGAAAATCCGCGGGCAAGCCCCTCTTTGGCTCCGGTCAACAACAGCCTGATGATCTAACCACAAGCGGTGAGTGCATGCCCAAACTGAACGGCCAACAAATTAAAACCATCGTTTTCATCTTTCCCTTAATCTGCTTTTCATATTTCTTGATTCTGAAAATAGTGTCTCCGAACAGCTATGCGTCAGTCGTTCAGGAGGATTCGGCTATCGAATATGCCCAGGCTGTTTTTTATTTTTTATCGGCCATTTTGGCCCTTGTGGTTTCCGTCAGATTCTTCAGGAACCGATATATATTGCACGGCATAATGTTCGCCGTATTGTGTCTCGGAATGATTTTCACAGCGGGAGAGGAAATCAGCTGGGGTCAAAGACTCTTTGACATCAAGAATCCAGCCTACTTTGACCGTTACAATTTACAGGCCGAAATGACATTGCACAATTTGATCGCAGTTCAGCCGCATTTGCACGACATGTACATCCTGCTCGGCTTCTATGGGACATTTGCATGGTTTTTCATATCCAAAATGAAAAAAAGTCGCGCGCATATCTTGAATTTTGTGGCTCCGGATTGGTTTATAAGCTCATATTTTCTTTTCGCCCTGCTGGTGTATACTTACTTCGAAAAAGTCCTGCCCATCGGTGTCAATGTTTGGGGGTTTGAGGAATTGCTTCTGGGGGGATTTTTCATCTGGCGAGACCAGGAACCTGCTGAATTGTTGCTGTCGCTGGGTTTTCTGGTTTTTACCGTGGCCATCTACTTGAAAACACGTAAAATGTTCGCCGCATAGGATCATCTTTCCCAACACTCCATATCTGCAAAACTGAGATCCGCTTCTCTGCAGCCCGGCCTGGGTTCACCCTGCAGGGTTGCTGGGGTTGAACAGGTTCACCGGCGGTGCTATGGTGTCGCGCGATGCCGGCTGAAACTAGATGGATTTCAAAGCATATCAGCTGATTCGGTTGCCTGACAAGGGTGGATTCTATCCATCCCGCAGGTCCATTCACAGGCCTAAGAAAGGAAGCGAGACATTGAACGCGTCTGATGCGCAACTGTTGACAAAAAAAACATTTGCACGCGCTCTGAAACATTTATATAGAAGCGATCCGGATCTCGCCTATATAGCTAAAGTGCTGGAGCCGCCGGTGTTTTGGACCCGCAAACCGGGATTTGCCAGTCTGATTCACATTATTCTGGAGCAACAGGTCTCGCTGGCGTCGGCTCGGGCGGCCTTTGAGCGGCTGCTGGCGGCAGTGGCACCGCTCACCGCGGATCGATTTCTGGAGTTGGATGACGCCCGTCTCAAATCCTGCGGATTCAGCCGGCAGAAAGCCGCCTACAGCCGCAACCTGGCAAAGGCCATTGTGGAAGGAATCCTCGATCTGCGCGGGCTTGAATCCAAGAGCGACCAGACCGTGCGGTCCGAACTGGTAAAGGTCAAGGGCATCGGGCCGTGGACTGCAGACATCTATCTTCTGACGGTTCTGCGCCGGCCCGACATCTGGCCGAAAGAAGATCTTGCGCTGGCCGTGGCCGTACAGAAAATCAAAAGGCTGACAGCGCGCCCGACACCCGGGGCGTTGGAAAGCATCAGCCAGGCTTGGAAGCCTTGGCGGGCGGCGGCGGCACGGCTTTTGTGGCACTATTATCTAAACACGGATAGATTGGCGGCCGTCACTGCTGAACCAAAAAGGACGGCCCGCGGGGGCGGAGTTCCCGACTGCGGCTTCAAAAACCGATCTAAGTAGATTCGACACTATTTCATGGAATTCGAGATAAAAACAGCGGCTCTCCATGATGTATCTGTCCTGACAGCTCTCATCAGGGGATCCTATCGCGATGTGGCCCAGCGATTCGACCTGACGCCGTCGAACTGCCCAAAGCATCCTTCCAACTGCACCGACGACTGGATTCGAAGAGATTTTAACAGAGGGGTATCTTATTACCTTCTCGAGTATAAGGGCCGGCCGACAGGATGCGCCGCCCTTGAAAGGTCGAATCCGGATATCGGCTACCTGGAGCGCCTGGCGGTGTTGCCGCCCATGCGAAATAAAGGTTTCGGACGGGTGCTGGTCGATCATATATTCAAGCGGGCGCGCAGCTCGGGAATAAAGAAAATCAGTATCGGCATTATCGCCCCCCAGACGGAGTTGAAACGCTGGTATCAAAAATTCGGCTTTATCGAAGGCGAAACCAAGATATTCGACCATCTGCCGTTTGAGGTAACTTTTATGTTATGCGATCTGGCTGATCCGGGAGCAAAATAACGGCAGACCGGCCTCAGGTCTCCGGTACGGCCTGGGATCCAAGTTCCAAAAAGCCACCGACTGCCGGTGAATTTGCTATAGCTCAAGTCGTGTTTATCTTATTAAAATCATGCAGTGAATCAAGGATCGGCACCATCGTATCAGAAGCGGTTTCAAAAAAGGAGGACTTATCCTATGCACAACATCAGTACCCTGCTGGAGGCTAAGGGCAATGACATCTGGTCTATCGAACCCCGGGAGACGGCATTCAAGGCATTGCAGATAATGGCTCAAAAAAATGTGGGTGCCCTTTTGGTCATCGAAAAGGAAAAGCTGGTCGGAATTTTCTCTGAGCGCGATTATGCCCGCAAAGTTATTCTAAAGGGAAAATCCTCAAAGGAGACAACCGTCGGCGAACTGATGACGACGGAGGTGTTCTACGCCGATCCCGACGATAGCCTGCAGGAATGTATGGCGCTGATGACCGGCAAACACATCCGACATATGCCTGTCCTCAAAGATCACCGGCTGGTCGGAATGGTAACCCTCGGTGATGTCGTCAAACAGATCATTTCGGAACAGAATTTCACGATCAAAGAACTGGAGAAGTACATCTCCGGCGGTTACGAAATGTGAAACGGCAGCTAGTATTGGGTCCCAGAAATACCATGAAAAATTATTTTGACGAATTCAGGATGATATCCGTTCGTCATCCCCGCGCAGCGCCTGCCCCAGCGCAGTCAGGGGCAGGCGCTGCGCGGGAGTGACCCTCATTTTATAACTTATTTATAGGACAGCACACTAGATCACCATTACCGATTGGCATGGTAATACCACCAAACTGTGCTGATGGAAGGCGTCAATAGCATAACTATCGAAAAACTGTTGGAATCGAACGTCTATATGTTCGAAGATGCCGCTCCCCGCTTGAAAGCAGCCGGGGCGTCCGAGCCGGCCCAACCGCCGCCGGATGAAGATACGGTGACCCTGATCGATTCCGTGGAGGTGATACGCTGGCACCAGCACCAGATGTATGTCAAGCTCAGGCGTGCTCTGGACAGCGCCCGGGATGAAGCGACCGACAGGGATTTGGATGATTACCCCAAGGATTCGGCCGGCTCTGCCAAGGTTGCCCTGATCGGTATGGATCGGTCCATCAGCGCATGGGGCAAACTCATCAAGTATTTTCCGGATGCGGAAGATGACATCCTCGGGATTATCGCCCATCTCGACCGTCTCCGCCGACGAACGGAGGCTGAGTTTGCCGACGCAAGAGCTTTTGTGCGGCCCGGTTTCGATGAGGTTGACGGCAGTCGTTAAGCATGTGCATACGAATGGAAAGTGTTGGCGGAGTGGTCAAAAGAAATAGCTGGATCTTACCGATTATTATCTTTTCGCAGTTTGCAGGCACATCGCTGTGGTTCGCCAGCAATGCGGTTCTGGCAGATCTTCAAAAACAGTGGGGACTCGCCGCCGGTTCCCTGGGCCATACGACTTCCTCGGTCCAGTTCGGCTTTATCGTCGGAACACTCATATTCGCCTTCTTAACCCTCGCGGATCGGTATTCTCCGCGTTTGGTGTACTTCGTGTGCTCGGTGCTGGGAGCCCTCTCCAATCTGGGCCTTTACCTGGTGACCGGTGGCCTGACTGCACTGCTGGTCTTTCGGTTTATGACAGGCTTCTTTCTGGCAGGAGTATATCCGGTCGGAATGAAAATTGCCGCCGGCTGGTATCGCAAAGGGCTGGGACATGCGCTGGGCTGGCTCGTTGGGGCACTCGTCGTGGGTACGGCCTTTCCTCATTTGATAAAAAGTCTGAACAGCAGTCTGCCATGGGAAACCGTCGTACTGTCCATTTCGATCATCTCCGCCGGCGGCGGCTGCCTGATGCTGCTTCTGGTGCCCGACGGGCCTTATCTGGTCAAGGGGACCAGGTTCGACCCCAAATCCCTGGCCACAATTTTTCGTTCAGCGGAGTTAAGATCGGCGTCATTCGGCTATTTCGGCCACATGTGGGAGCTTTACACTGTGTGGGCGTTCATTCCCTTGTTGCTGACCCGTTATGCCGCAACAACCGGCCAGCCGCTGAATGTCTCCTGGTGGTCCTTTTGGGCCATCGCTGCGGGAAGCTTAGGCTGCATCGCCGGCGGCCTGGTGTCCAAAAAGGCGGGAAGCGCCGCGGTTGCTTTTTTTCAACTGCTGACATCTGGAATTTGCTGCCTGCTTGCACCGCTGCTGTTTCATGGACCGCCCGGCGTCTTTCTCAGTTTTGTGGTTATTTGGGGAATCGTGGTTGTCGGAGATTCGCCGCAATTCTCGGCCTTGACCGCTCAAACCGCTCCACGGCAATTGGTCGGATCGGCCTTGACTATCGTTACCAGCATAGGATTTTTTATCACCATCATCAGTATCCAGTTCGTGAATTTTTTGATAGGATGGCTGGACATCCGGATAGTCTATGTCTTCCTGGCCCCCGGCCCCATCGCGGGATTGGTTTGTTTGTGGCCGCTTTTCAAAGAATTTCCAAACAGGCGTAGGTGAATGGACAAGGAAAACATTCGGCTGCAAAACTCACGCCAGGCGGGCGGCATCGAAATCCGCCCCTTCGAAGCGCGGGATGCGCACGCCTGCTTTAAAATCCGCAGCGCCGCGTTTATCCGGAAGTTCTACGGCGAATTGGGTGCCCGCGCGACATCGGCCGGCGTCAATGCCTTTATGCCGGATGACTACATCCGGTTAGCGGAGACTGCACCATTTTTTGTAGGCCAAAACAACAGCGGAATCATTGGATTTTTCGCACTGACGCGACCGGAGCCGACTGCGGTGGAAATTGCGTTGATCTATGTCGCTTTGAATCAGCTGGGCAGGAACATCGGCCGGCGTTTTATGGCATACATCGAGCAATGGGTGTCTGCCAACTGGCCGGAGGTCACGACCATTATTGTGGATACGATCATACCCGAATATAACAGCGGTTTCTATAAAAAAGCCGGCTTTGTTCCGGCGGGCGATGCCGTCTGCAGCTTTCCGGAAATGGCGGTGCCGGCGTTGCGGCTGAAAAAAACACTCGGGTCCTGATGCGGATATCGACTGCAGGACCGTTGGGGCCGTTAATGGCAGAAAAGAACCAAACAGCGCCGATTGCAAGATATCACCTGGAGCCTCAAACCGGTGCGGCTTTTTCCGTGAACAAAGACCAGTTTATCCGCGTCATAGACCCAGAAGGCGAGCAGGTGGCCGACCTGCTCTGTTTCGCTCGACGGGACCAACAGCAATGGCTCTCCTCGGGACGCACCATTGACTACAACGAGAAATTATACCTGACAACCGGTGATACGCTCTACTCCAACCTGGGCAACGCGATGCTGACCATCACCTTTGATCCCGTAGGCAGACACGATTTTCTGTTTGCGCCCTGCAGCCGGGAAATGTTTCGCCGGACTTACGGTCTGGAGAAATCCCATCCCAACTGCCAGGATAATCTTGCCGACAGCTTGGGACGGTACGGTATCGACACGTCTCGCATCCCCACCGCTTTCAACATCTTTATGAACACCGAGATTTGCGCCGGGGGCGCCATCACCGTCGCGCCCCCCCTTTCGAGAGCCGGTGACTACATCGAGCTGCAGGCCTGCATGGACTTGATCGTCGGGGTGACGGCCTGCGCGGCCGCCAGGTGCAACAATTTTCGATGCACCGCCATAGACATTGAAATTTATAATCCTTTCTAACAACATGTCCCGAAATACAAAAGGGTGGTACCGGCGGGTGTAGAAAAAAAAGTTCGGCTGGCTTCGGAATCGAAAGAATGACGGGACATATTACTGACAACTACCATGCGCTGGTTGCGCACCCTGCAGGGCAATTTGCATTTTCCACCGGCGATTTATATTCCCGCGGCCTCCGGCAAAAGGACTGCCGGCCTGACCGTGAAAAAATCTGCTTATTTTCACGCCAAGACGCCGAGACGCCGGGATAATTGATAATATTAGTTATTTACTTTGCGTCTTGGCGCCTTGGCGTTAGATAAATAATGTTCAAGTTCCATACAAGGCGGGGTGATCAAAATCAGGACAGAGCCAATCACGATATTTGACCGCATCCGCAGCAGCTGCCGCCGAGTTGCCGCACGGGCCGGCAAAGTCAGAATCAACTACGGCCGTATTTCATCCTATGCCGCCTCGCTGCCTGTTGACACCGCCACCCGGCCACAGCTTGATCCAACCTGCCATTACCTCGGCAGGCAGGAAGATACCGTCAATTTCCTGATAACCCTGAACGCCGTCAATTTCGGCTCCGGCTATTTCCCTCACCTGCGCAAGCGCCCCGGGATGTCGGGGTATTTTACGGTGGCCTCCTCCCTAAACGACGCCTACCGGAGGCGGGGCCCCTTAACCGCGGCCCAGCTGTCCGAAATAACCGTTGACCAGTGTACCCGTATTTTCGATCAGGATCCCGAAAACACAACAGCCCGGGATCTAATGCGATATTTTGCTACGGCCCTGAACGATCTGGGCCGTTTCGTACAGGCCGGTTTCGGCGGCAGCTTTACCGCTTTGGTCGAAGCGGCCTCATCATCGGCCGGGCTCCTGGTGCAACTGCTCAGCAATATGCCCTACTACAATGACGCGGCCGCATATGACGGGCGCGAGGTTTTTTTCTACAAACGCGCCCAGATCAGCGCGGCCGATCTCGCCCTGGCCTTTAAGGGAAAAGGATGGGGGCATTTCGAAGACCTGGATCAAATGACCATATTCGCAGACAACCTGGTGCCCCACGTGTTGCGTGTCGATGGAATTTTGATGTATGAAGACGCTTTGATTGCACGCATCAATGCCGGGGAGCTTATTCCGGCCGGCTCAAACGACGAGGTCGAAATCAGGGCCTGTGCCCTGCACGCGGTGGAGCTCATTAAAAACGAGCTGACCGGTTCCGGGCCGTCGATAACGTCACCGGCCATCGACAATTTTCTCTGGAATCGCGGCCAACAGCCGGCCTACAAGGCCATTCCGCGGCATCGCGCGCGGTGTGTATTTTACTAATGGAGGAGCTTATGAAAAAGTCAATCGGTGCCAAAACCCTTGTCTACCCCACCCCCGCTTTTGTGATCGGAACCTATGATGAAGCGCACAAGCCCAATGTGATGACGGCCGCATGGGCCGGCATCTGCTGTTCCAGGCCGCCCTGCGTGAATGTTTCTTTGAGAAAGGCACGCTATTCCTATGAAAATATCGTCGCGCGCAAGGCCTTCACCGTCAACGTTCCGTCCGAAAACCATGTCCGCGAAACCGATTACTTCGGTATTGCCTCCGGGCGCAGCCAAGACAAGTTTGCCGCTTCCGGTTTGACACCCGTGAAAAGTGAATTGGTGGACGCCCCCTTTATCAAGGAGTTTCCTTTTGTCCTGGAGTGCAAACTGCTGCATACCCTTGAAATCGGCGTGCATGTGCAGTTCGTGGGCGAAATCATCGACATTAAAGCAGACGCAGACCTGTTGAATGACAAGGACGTTCCGGATGTCGACAAGGTTAAACCGATCCTGTTTGCACCCGAAATGAAGGCCTACTACGGTATCGGGGAATTTCTCGGAAAGGCGTTTTCGATTGGGAAGGACCTGCGGTAGGGTTGGGTCACAATAAGGTCTTATAAAATTCGGCTGTGTGTGTGCGTCACGCAGCGTCCTTGACGCTAAAAAATCCCGAGCACCAAATTACAAATCCGCCGGAGGCGGATTTGTAATTTGAGTTTTGTGATTTGGGATTTAAACAAAAGAGGTCGATACCAATCTATCCCGCGCAGCACGCATCGATCAACGCTAAATCCGCCGGCCAGGAGGGTTCCATGACATCAGCACACCGGATCAGCGCCGAGCGCATCGCCTTTTACGATCCTGACAGAAAAGGCATTCTGATACACAAAGATCAACTGGCGGACGCACCTTTTGAAGTCGGAGACCGGTTCGCGTTGCGCACCGGGAAACGGGAGTTGTTTGCCATCACCATTATCAAGGACGACAACGGCGATATTTTTTTCGACAAGCGCGGGATATTTATCGAGCGCACCCGCAAAATCGATATCTTGCTCGGCGGCATATTCGATGAATATGTCTGCTACGTTGAGCCTGAGCTGCCCGGCACGATCAAAATCAAGGCGCTGGAGATTGTCAAGGACACCCAACAGAAATGGTTTTAAAACCTATTTCAAAAATGCATATAACGCTTAACAGCGGCGTTATCCGGCGGGATTGCAATACTCACGCAACTAAAGTACGCTCCGTTTCCAATCCGCGGGATGCCTTGCTATAGATCGTTATCTACTATTTTTGAAACAGGTTTAATCAATGTTGTGCAAATTTGTAATTTGCATTTTATTCAGCGAAAAAAATTTTTCACAACTTGGGCGAGATATATAATATAATATTTAGAAGCTGAGTCGCCATCAGCAGACAGCATTGGATAGCAGCTAGGAGATCTGAATGAGTCATAATTTTAGGAAGAGGCTGTTGAACGGCGAAGTGCTGGTGGGCAGCATGGTGACCATCGCTTCGCCCGAAATTGCCGAAATCATGGCCGGAGTTGGTTTTGACTGGCTGTTTATCGACTCCGAGCACAGCCCTATCAACCCCCGCGGTGCCCAGGCCGTTTTGCAGGCAGCCGGCCGCGACTGTTCATGTGTTATCCGGATACCGGCCGTTGATGAAGTCTGGATCAAAAAGGCCCTGGATATGGGAGCGGACGGAATCATCGCTCCCCAGGTGAACTCAGCCGCCCAGGCCGAGGGGATCGTCCGCATGTGCAAATACCCGCCCGCCGGAACCCGTGGCGTCGGCATCGGCAGGGCGCATAAATACGGTCTGGAATTTAAGGCCTACATGGAGCGCGCCAACGATGAAATCACCGTCATTTTACAGGCTGAAACCCGCCGGGCCGTACGAAATATCTCCGAGATTGTGAAAGTGCCGGGCATCGACGCCATTTTTATCGGCCCTTACGATTTGTCCGCCTGCCTGGGCAAAATGGGACAGCTCGACGACCCTGAAGTCAAACATGCCATAGCAGCCATCGCGGAAGCCAGCCGGGAAGCTGGGGTTCGCCTGGGAATCTTTGGCGCGACGCCTGAAGCGGTTCAACCTTTTCTCCAGCAGGGTTTCACCCTCGTGGCCATCGGCTCGGACGGACTGCATATGGCCCACGGCGCCGGGCGGACCCTTGATTCCGTGAAGGGCTGATTTGAAACCCGCAGAGCGTTCGGCACGGTAGAGATTAGACTTGATCGGCTGCTGCATCCGCAGCGCCCCGTTTTTTTTATTGCGGCCTAATACTGCATGCAAGACATTTCCCCAACAGATCCACCCGCCGGCCCGTCCGACTCCGTCGAGAGGCGATCCGGCGCGGACATCGTGACTTTCAGCCTCAAGGCCTCGCTGGCAGCTCTGACGGTCTTGCTGGTCTTTTTAATTTATTCCAGCGGGCTACACGGCCCCTTTGTGCTGGATGATGAAAGAAACATCGAAAGGAACTCCGCCATTCGCCTGGATCGGCTTTCCTGGCCGGGTCTCATAAAAGCCGCCGCCAAAAGCCCCCTGCCCGATCGTCCCCTGGCCTATATCAGTTTTGCCCTCAACTATTACGGCAGCAGATACCATGTTGCCGGATTCCGGCTGGTCAACATCCTGATCCACATAGCTGCCGGCGGCCTGCTTTTTCTTTTTATTAAAACGACGCTGGAACTGCCGGCCCTGCGCTCCCGGTTCGGCAGTCGCAGATGGCTGCCTTATGTTGCCGCACTTGTCTGGCTGATTCACCCCCTCCAGACTCAGTCGGTAACCTATATAGTTCAAAGAATGAACAGCATGGCGTCCATGTTCTATATGATATCGATTTTGTGTTACGCCAGGTTTCGCTTGTCACCACGTCCCTCGGTCAAATGGTGTTTGGCCGCGGTTTGTACGGCGTCCGGCCTTGCGGCTCTGGGCACAAAGGAAATCGCCATCACCTTGCCGGGCTTCATTTTACTCTATGAATGGTTTTTCTTCCAGGACCTCAGCCTATCCTGGCTGAAGCGGCGCCTGCCGCTTATAATCGGCATGCTCGTTGTGCTCATCGCGGCATGCCTGATTTATCTGGACGGCCAGCCGTTGGCAAAAATCCTGTCCCGCTATGAAGTGCGCAGCTTTACCCCCTTCCAGCGCATTTTAACTGAGTTTCGAGTGGTTATCCTTTATCTGAGTCTTCTGGTCTACCCTCACCCCCGTCGCTTGAACCTGGATTACGATTATGCGATCTCTCACTCCCTATTCAACCCGCCGACAACCCTTCTGGCGACGGCCGTAATCATCGCTTTGCTGGCCTGGTCATGGCGCTTGGCCAAAACCGACCGGCTGTTGTCGTTTTGCATTCTGTGGTATTTTGGGAATCTGATTGTAGAATCCTCCATCATCGGCCTTGAACTGGTGTTCGAGCACCGCACCTATCTACCTTCCATGATGGTTGTTTTAATGGCCGTCATCCTGACCGATCGCCACCTAAAATCCACCGCCCTCAAGATCGTGACCGCAGGTGCGATCATATCGGTATTCTCATTATGGACTTATGAAAGAAACGCTATCTGGAGTAACGCAGTCAGCCTCTGGAGCGATGTCGTCAAAAAGTCCCCTCACAAGGCACGGCCGCACAACAATCTTGGCAATGCCCTGAAACGCCAGGGCAAACTTGATGACGCCATCGCTCACTTCAACAGAGCACTGCAAATCAATCCCGCTTATGCCAAAGCCCACAACAACCTGGGAACGGCCCTTGCGTCCCAGGGACAAACCGAAGCTGCCCTTGAACACTTTGGGATGGCCCTGGTTATCAATCCCCGCTATGCTGCCGCCCACAGCAACATCGGTGTAGCCCTGGCAGCACAGAACGAAATCGCCAAAGCCATCGTGCATTTCAAGACGGCCCTGCGTCTGAACCCGGACTACGCACGGGTTCACAGCAATCTGGGCGCCGCCCTCGTCCGCCAAGGTCGATTGCAGGAAGCCCTTGACCACCTGCGCACTGCCTTGCGCCTCAAACCCGATGACCGTCAAGCCTACCTAAATCTGCAAATCTGCCTCGAAATCATGCGGCAAAATAACAAGTGAAACTTATTCTGAGTGAGTCCTCATTCCGGGGTTGACAGAGGCTTCCGTATGTGATCCTAATTAGCCTTATCCCTGCGACCGATTACCAACCAAGCCTACCTGGCACGGGCAGTTGAGGAAATCCAGTTTGGAAGAAATAATTTTCAGGTTTGCCACGACTCGAGATCAACCCGCTGTGAGGGAGTTTCTGAAGTCCAACCATCTGATTCACCAGGATATACGGCCTGCCGGCCTGAAGAATTTTTTACTGGCCCTGGACGGAACCGACACGGTCGGTCTGGTTGGTCTGGAAATCCAGCAAGAAGCTGCCCTTTTACGGTCACTGGCGGTAAAAGAAGACTACCGCAACCAGGGGCTGGCCACGATTCTGGTCAGTAAAATTGAAACCTATGCAAGCACATTGGGAATAAAGGCCCTGTACTTGCTCACCGAGACGGCTGCAGATTTTTTTTTAATGCGCGACTACCACAGCACGCAGCGGCAAGACGCTCCGGCCGGCATTCAGGATACCGCTGAATTCAAGGAACTCTGCCCGGCCAGCGCGACCTTTATGGTCAAGCGCCTCACCAAGAATTAGAACGGATCCGGGCCGAAGACTGCGGCAACGGGAATTGAATCGGGATGCAGGCTGCACTTTCACTTTCAAAGGCCGAAAGTCAATTCTGCACATTGGATAGGGTTTGATACAGTTTTAGACCAGAACAGGGAGGTATTATTTACCGACAATCCAGTCGTTGATTTTAGGCAAGAGCGCTTGGGGTGACCTGCAGAACGGAGAGAGCGGGATGACGGAAAAAATTCTGGCGAAGATGAAGAGAGGCGTGTACTACCCCGGGAATCATCTCGGGAAAAAGGGGAAATTAACCGAGTTGGAGGCCAAAGGATATCTGGAAAGGATGGAGGGTTCATTTCTTTGAGGACCGGACAGCGAGCCCAACTACTGCTTGACCGACAAGGGCCTGAGCTACAAGGGACGGAAGCTGAAATAAGTCTGGCACATATAATTACCACCGGTGGCTGCGCGCTAAACCGTGCCCTGAGGCACGGCTGCTGCCCGGACCTGCTGCCGGCGGCAGTGGTTTGCGGTAATGAAACTGGTAGAAGATCCTGTTGAACAGACCACAGCGGCAACAGACATCGCCCTGGCTCTAGTGGCCTTCGGCGGTGTTGCGCTTTTGCAGTCGACCCGGTTTAATGCCGGCCAGTTGTGGCGGCTTAACATCTGGTCGTCGGCCTTGGGATTGATCGGGCTGGCTGCAGCACTGGGCGCAGCGGCCCATGGACTGCATTTAAGGACGACTCTGCACAACCGCACATGGCTGGTACTGAACATGGCGCTGGCACTGGCGGTTTCTCTTTTTGTCATCGGGGTTTGCAATGACCTGTGGGGCAGCGAGACTTCCAGGCAGGCCTTTCCGCTCATTGTGGCCCTCGGGCTGGGATTTTATCTGGTGACGCTGGTCTATCCCGGGAGCTTTTTTGTTTTCATCCTCTTCGAGGCTCTGGCGCTCTCTTTTGCATCGGGTGCCTATGTGTACCTGACGTTTATCGGCGAGCCCGGCGCGGGATTCATGGCAAGCGGTGTCCTGATCAGCATGGCCGCCGCAGGCCTGCAGGCCAAGAAGTCAATTGCCTTCACGTTGATCTGGAAATTCGACCACAACGGCATTTATCACATCGTCCAGGCGGTAGGATTGCTGTTTCTGATTGCAGGACTGTTAAGAATGACTATTTCTGACTGACGAATGACGAGTAATAATTCTGACGCTCAAGACACTAGACAAATTGAAGGAAGGGCATGATTAATGTAAAATGGACAAATTCCTTCCATATTCATTATTCATTCGTCAATTAACATTCTAATGGATCACGAAACCATCATAGATGATTTACTCAAGGATTTGAATCCGCTGCGATTCGGCGCTCCGGTAACCCATGTTTACAACCCGCTGGTTTACGCCCGCACAGCCTATTCACAGTATTGCCGGCAATACGGCTCGACAGCCAAAGAAATCGTTCTGCTCGGCATGAATCCCGGTCCCTGGGGTATGGCCCAAACCGGCGTTCCGTTCGGAGAAATCGCGGCGGTAAAGGATTGGTTGAAGATCGAAACCCCTGTCGACCAGCCCTCCGATATGCATCCGCGACGGCCCGTGACGGGATTTGCATGTACGCGCAGCGAGGTCAGCGGCAGGCGGTTGTGGGGATGGGCCCGCAAGACATTCAAAACCCCCGAGCGTTTTTTTGCGCGCTTCTTCGTGGCCAATTACTGCCCGCTGCAGTTTATCGAATCCAGCGGACGCAACCGCACCCCCAACCAGCTGCGCAAGCAGGAAAGAACCCCATTGCTGGCCGCCTGCGACCGGGCGCTGCAACGCACTATCGATTATCTCAGGCCCCGCTATGTCATCGGCGTTGGCAAATTTGCCCGCGACCGGGCGCGGGCGGCCCTAGCCGATCAGGCCATCAGCCTCGGCGGCATTACCCATCCCAGTCCGGCCAACCCGAAGGCCAATCGCGGATGGGAGGCCCTGATCATAAACGAGCTGCGCGCCTTGGGCATAAAGCTGTAGCGATTCTAAACAAGCAAATCCGCTGGCCGCCGGCCGCTGGTCTGATCGAAGAAGAAACTAAAGTCAATTTATCTCTCACAGAGTCCGCAGAGTTCTCAGAGATAAATACAATAACTCTGTGCGCTCTGCGGGCTCTGCGAGATATTTAATGAAGTTTCACACGAGCCGGGGCCGCTGGCTAAAGGGCAGCCGGTCTGATCGGAAAAGAAACTGCTTATTTTCACGCAAAGACGCCAAGGCGCCAAGATAAAACATAATATTAGTTATTTCCTTTGCGTCTTTGCGGCTTTCCGTGAGTTAGATTTTTCGTAGTTTCATATAAGACTGTCCAATTGACTGCCCGTCGATTGTAGCGGTGTTTAGGTATTTCGATCAGTCAAACATTAAAATCACAAACTAATTTTAAGCAGACTTACATGCAGATCACCATAATAAAAACCATTAAGAGACGCCAAAAACAGCTTGGATCACTGGCAGTATTATCCGCGTACCCGATGCCGACCATGCGCTTCACCGCTGTCCTGCTGCTGTTAATGTGGCTGGCCGGCTGCGCTGGAGTTAAACAGACGAATCGCAAACCGTCCGAAAAGGGGATTGCTGCATCCGGCCCGATCATAGACGCCGACAGCGAGAAAATCAGTGCCCTGAAATTTGATCTCAGCGCCCTCGATCAGGAAGCGGATCGGCAGGAAGCCGGGCTGATTGCCGAAACAGCCGTCGTCTACGCCAAAGATCTGGCCCAAGAATATGACCTGGTGCGACCGGCCGTCCTGCACAATGTACTGGTCAGAATGGGGCTCAAGGATCGCGGGCTCTGCTACCACTGGACGGAGGATATGATCAAGCGGCTCCAATCGCTGGATTTGAAGACCTACCGGCTGCGTTGGGGGGTGGCCCATCGCGGCAATGAACTGCGGGAGCACAACAGCGTCGTGATCACGGCTGAAAACGAAGCTTTCGAAGACGGGATGGTCCTGGATCCCTGGCGGAATTCGGGCGATCTGTACTGGGCCCTGGTCAAGGCGGATAAATACCCCTGGCAGGAGCGGCCACCGCATGAATGGTAAGGCGGCATGCGCTGGTGAATTGCCCATTCTCAAGTTTCTATGAATCCGGGGCCCCCAATAGTGCATTGGAAGGCTGGATTGCTGGAGTATTGGATCTTTGGCGTACTGGCGTATTGTGACCCATAAAGACGAAACTGCTTCTTTCAATACGCCATCACTTCAATACGCCGACACGCCGTATGTTTAACTGTTCAGGAAATCGAATTTCCTAAACCGCTTACGAAAGGATTCTAGTGGTGAGCAAGTTGTTTGACCTGGTAATAGCCGCCCAAAAGAGGATAGCGGGTCATGCCCATGTGACTCCCGTCATGACGTCTCGAACCCTGAACGATCTTGCCGGCGCACAGATCTTTTTGAAATGCGAAAACTTTCAACGCATGGGGGCCTTCAAGTTTCGCGGTGCCTATAACGCCATGTCGCAGCTTGGTGCAGAACAAAAAAAGCGCGGCGTCATCACCTATTCATCCGGCAACCATGCCCAGGCCGCCGCTCTGGTGGGCCGCATGCTGGGAATCCGAACCGTGGTGGTCATGCCCGACGACGCGCCGGCCACCAAACGCGCAGCCACCGAGGGCTATGGCGCCGAGGTGGTTGAATACGATCCGGAAAAAACCACCCGTGAAGCTGTCTGCCGCAATCTCGAAACCAGGCACGGCTATACCCTGGTGCCTCCGTTCGATCATATCGACATCGTCGCCGGACAGGGAACCGCCGCCAAGGAATTATTCGATGAAATCGAGACGCTGGATATGCTGCTGACACCCTGCGGCGGCGGAGGCCTGTTGAGCGGATGCGCGCTGGCCGCCAAAGGCATGCATCCGTCCTGCCGGGTGGTTGGGATTGAACCGGAAGTGGCCGACGACGCCACCAAATCCTTTCACAGCGGCCGACTGCACTCGGTTAAAAACCCGCCCACCATAGCCGACGGCACCCGCACCCCATCGCTGGGCAAAGTCACCTTTCCCCTCGTGCTGGAATATGTCGATGATATGAAAACCGTGTCGGAAATGGAGATTATGGAAGCCGTCCGATTTTTGTTCTACCGCATGAAGCTGGTGGTGGAGCCATCGGGTGCCCTCGCCATCGCAGCTTTGCTGAGCCGCAAAGTCGAACCCGGCGATCGGGTGGGTGTCATTATCAGCGGCGGCAATATCGACGGGCCCATGATGGCGAAGATACTGGACTCCTGACTGAAGATTTTTCAACTGCATGCCTCAACCGGATAGATTATTGACCACGGCCGCCATATCCGCTATGCACTGATAATTATGAAAATTTACACGGGCACCGGCGATCGGGGCAAAACAAGTCTGTTCAGCGGCGAACGCGTCTCCAAAACCAGCGCGCGAATCGAGGCCTATGGTGATCTGGACGAGCTCAACTCGATCATCGGCGCCCTGGCAGCCCACCTGCCCTCCGATCGGCCGGATCTTGCGCTTGAACTGCAGCAAATCCAGGCCGACATATTCATGATCAGCGCCTGGCTGGCGACCACGGCCGATTCTCCGGCGGCAGCATCTTTAGAAAAGATCAAGGAAGAGCGCATCATTTTTCTGGAACAAGCCATTGACCGTCTTCAAGACCTGCTGCCGGGCCTTAAGAATTTCATCCTGCCCGGCGGTCATGTATCGGCTGCATGGGCCCATGTTGCCAGAAGCGTCTGCAGACGAACGGAACGGCATACCTATGCAGTGCTGGAGGCGTCCGACGGCGAATCAGCCGAACAGATCGAGAAGATTCTGGTATATTTGAACCGGCTTTCCGACTACTTGTTCGTTTTTGCCCGCGAATGCAACCGCCTGCACGGCCTTTCCGACAAACTCTGGAAGAAACCGTGACGACCAGTGAAGAAGCATTCACCACCGAAGTAACCGAACACCGGTGGCTTTCAAAAAAGGCTTTTGAGATCAAGCTTCACCGCCCGGCGGCTTTTAGTTTCGTACCCGGGCAGCGAATCAGCCTGAGACATGCCGGCGTCGAAAGGGATTATTCCCTGGTGTCTTCACCGCATGAATCCCATCTTGCCCTGTGCATTCGCCATGTAGAAGGGGGGCAACTGTCGCCGGCCCTGTGCCTGGCAAGAACAGGAACCCGCCTGTCTTTTGACGGCCCGCACGGGTATTTCACCTTCAAGCCTTCAGCACGTCCGGCCGTACTGATTGCCACCGGCACCGGTATCGCCCCCTTTCGTTCCATGGTCCGGTCCGGCGTTGCCCCGGACTTCATCCTGCATGGGGTGGAGACTTCCGCCGAGCTTTACTATGAAAAAGATCTGCAGCCGGCTGCAGACAAATATATTCCCTGCCTGTCGCAACCGGACAGCTCTCTCGAACACTTTGAGGGACGGGTGACCGCTTACCTGCAAGCGCATTTAGCGCCGGACAGCTATGATTTTTACCTGAGCGGGCGGCACGAAATGATTCGCGACGTCACCCACCTGGTCGATAATCTGTTCGCAGGATCGTTCATTTACTCGGAGCAATTCTACTAGGGATATAAGGCCGACAGAGGCACCGTCACGACGTCGAACTGTCGAAGGACGCTGAATGTATAGCAGGCTGACGGATCCACAAGCTGGATTGGGCGCATATTTAAATTGACATATGTGAGTTATCAACCTAATCAACGATTCAATTAGTCAACTATTTGAGGGGTCGGGGAGTTTCACCCCAATTGTCTATGCTATAATTCTATCGCCCGGCGCCGTCTGATGCGGTGTCCGGTCGGGGTATGCGCTCGCCCCAGCCGTAACAATATGACTGCGCAACTTGGGTACGGCAGCTATCCCGCGTCGAATAGATCCGAGCCAGCCCCAGAAGACAGTCTGCACGGCGGCGCTGGTCGTCTCTGCCTTTCTGGATTCAGCGCAGTGGATAGGGGGCGTGTACGGAGTCCGGTACGATTTTGTTGCGGCTGGGGCGAGCGCATACCCCGACCGGACATAGCAGGGATTTAAAAACTCCCCGACCCCTCAACTATTCAACTAATTTACAGGAGACAACATGCAGTTCGAAGCCATCGAAAGAGAAGCGGTGCTTTTGGATCCCGACAACAACCTGGCACGCAAACACATTCCCAACCAGATCCGCAGGGATCCCCTCACCGGCAGAACCGCGCGCATCTGCCATTTCAGGCAGCTCAAATGGAAAAAGCCGGACCTTGAGAAGCTGGTGGCCGGAACCGAATCCTGGTGCCCGTTCTGCCCGGAGAAGGTGCTCACAGTGACCCCCTGCTTTCCGCAGGAGATCGTTCCGGCGGGCCGCCTGACCCTCGATGACATGGTTTTGTTTCCCAACATCGCTCCCTACGACCGCCTGAGCGCGGTGGCCACCCTGGGGGAACGCCATTATATCCCGATGACGGGAATCGAACCCTCGCGGATCGTGGGCGGCTTTCGCCTGGCGCTGAAGTATTTCCGGCATCTGGATGATATCAGACACCCCGAGTCGGTCTACCACCTGATCAGCTGGAATTACATGCCGGCTTCGGGCAGTTCGATCATCCATCCCCATTTCCAGGTGTTCGCCAGTGCGTTTGCTCCCAACTTCCTGCGGGAAAAACTGGCGGCCGCCAGGAATTATGCAGACCGAAACGGTTCGAATTACTGGGATGACCTGGCGGCGGCCGAAAAGGCCAACGCCGACCGGTATCTGGGGGAGATCGGCCGGACGACATGGCTGACGGTTTTTGCCCCCCTGGGGGCGGTCGGCGATGTAACTGCGGTCGTGAGGGGAGTGCGGTCGACCCTCGAGCTTACCGACGACGACCTCGACGACCTGGCGTCAGGCCTCGTAAAGCTGATGGCGGCCTACGACCGCATGGGGATCTACAACTTCAATATGAGCTTTTTTTCGGGCGCCTCCGAAGACGCCCATTTCCGCTTCCACCTGGTTTTCTCGCCGCGAATCTATTTCAACCCGGCCATCGGCACCCCCGACGTGGCCGCCCTGGGCCGCATGTTCGGTGAAAGCGTCTGCATGGGGTTTCCGGAGGAGATCAACGATTTTCTCAAGGTGGAGTTTGACTAGCTGATGGGCCCGTATGCGCAGCTCATGATCTCGTGAGCTGTTAAGTTCAAAAGTTGGAGGCAGGGCAGACGATAGAGCTTAGACCTGGATTTGCACTATCCATGTCAATTATACAGTCATAAAATACAAAAATTTCTTGACGCAGCCACCACCAGTTGTGGTAGCTGTTCTTTTACCAGAGTTGGGATTCGTCTTCTTATCTGACTTTCGCGCTAATTTGTCATTGTTTAGGATATCAAATCTCGACAAAGCCCTGAGACAAGGAATAAATAGATTATATTATGGATAAAGGATTTAAAATTAAATATGAAATATTCTTGTCTCCCGGTTTTATCACCGCACTGTTCCTCCTCATTATAAATGATTACTATTTAAAACAAAACTTTCCATGTTGGTTGACAGGGAAATTGTCCGATTTCTCTGGCCTGTTTTTATTTTCCTTATTTTGGTCGTCATTTTTTCCAAAAAAAAATAGGATCATTATAATACTATGCGCAATTTTATTTGTCTTTTGGAAATCACCCCTTTCTCAAGTCATAATTGATGTCTGGAATAGGACATTCCCACTAAATATTTCAAGGGTTATCGATTATTCTGATTTATTGGCGATTGCTATCCTGCCACTTTCACGACTATATTTTTTATCAATCAAAAAGCCCTTGGCCAAGAAGGCTTTTGCTTACCCTACTTTGATAGTATCATTTATGGCAATAATGGGGACTTCGTATCTGCCACCAAGTTATACAGTTCGCTTTCAGATGCAAAAGGTATCAAGGGAAGCAATTTCGTCAGACATTAATGAGGAAATTGGGGTAATTGCGAAAAATTATGGTCTGGCCTGTACCAATTGTTACTCAGATAAGAATTTTAGACGATATGAAAGCGATAATATACACTTACAAACAAATTTTGATAATTATTCTGCTACACTTTTTGTTTCAATTCATGCCCACGAACCAGGAATCAATAAAAATAAAGTAGATCAAATTCAGAAATCTGTATATTCTGCCTTAAATTCAAAATTTAAAAACATTACTGTGGAACGAGACTCAACAGGGTATACACCTAAGTCTGATCTTAGAGTCAGGAGAATTCAAATTAATACTCCTTTAAAAAAATTTCCTTTCCCGTCTTGGTGTGAAAGTAGCATAAAAAGTGATTTAGACCTCATGAAGTCATATAGTGAAGTTAAAGAGTATATGTTTGAAAAGAAATTCGGCCACGCAGTTAAAAGTCCATTTCAATGTTATTATCCCCGTGACGAATGTATGCAACAGTTATGTCGCTATTATGTTTTCGGAAGAGTAACAGGTGCAAGGGAGTATGACCACTCAACATCACTTCGTTTAGATTTCAGCTATGATTGGACTCAAACCACACTTACTATCGAGATCACTGAACACACCCAGGACGACACTATAAATACTGATGGAATAATTTCAGAATTAACAAAAAGGATTCAAATTCAGTTAAGTCCTGAAGCCGAGATAGAAATTCTTCCCGATGAAATGCCTCAATAAGCATTTGTAATGTGTCTAATAAATAAGATATTACAGGCCATTATTTCCCATTTTCTGGAGTGTGAATTTCAATCCGCTTGAAAACCAGATCGTTCATCTTCTGGGGTGTTACGGCGCGCTGGGTTGCCAGCTCGGTGATGCCGGCCCTGAAGGCATCGATGTCGTGAAACGGGTGGGTGCCTTCCACAATCTTCAAATCCGGATACTCCCTGCGGATGGCCTCGAGAAATTCTTTGGTGAACGGGCAGACCTGTACCAGGCAGGAGGTCAGGTGCAGGGCCTCGATGCCGTACTCCTTGAGAGCCCTGACTTTCTGCCAGATGCGGCCGGTTCCCAATTCCGTCGGGCAGCCGCCGCAGCTGACGATGCCGACCAGCTCCGGCGGGTCGTCTTCGGTATAGCGTTCGAACTGCCCGTGCCGGCCGCGCAGGTTCCCGAAACACCCGATCATCACACAGTCCATATCACGGGTCGTCGCCTCGCATCCCAATATCCCAATCTTCGGCATGTTCCTCTCCTCTGTCAAAAATTTATGTGAGCCAGCGCTTGCGGCGCTTGTAAAACTTCGCATCCCTGTAGCTGCGCTTGGTGCCCATCTCGGTTAATCCCAGATAAAACATCTTGATGTCTTCATTCTCCCGCAGCTTTTCGACGGTGTCATCCAGCACGATCTTGCCGTTTTCCATCACGTAGCCGTGTTCAGCGATGGAAAGGGCCAAGTGGGCATTCTGTTCGACCAGAAGCATGGTAATTTTCTGCTCCTGGTTCAATCGTTTCAGGATATTGAATATTTCGGCGACCAGCAGCGGGCTCAAACCGAGCGAAGGCTCATCGAGCATCATCAGTTTGGTCTGCGACATCAAGGCTCTGCCGATAACCAGCATTTGCTGCTCCCCGCCGGACAGGTATCCGGCCAGGCGGTGGCGCAGGGGTTTGAGGGCCGGGAAGTATTCGAACACCATGTCGTAGCGATCACGGATTTCGGTGCGGCTTTTACGGGTCCGCGTGGCAGCGATCAGGTTTTCGTGCACGGTCAGGTTTTCGAACACACAGCGGCCTTCCATCACCTGAAAGATGCCCCGGCGAACTATCTCCTCGGGCTCCAGCTCATTGATCCGCTGACCCATAAATTCAATCGAACCGCCGGTGACCTCCCCTTCCTCGACCTTGAGCAGGCCGGAGATGGCCTTCAGGGTTGTGGTCTTGCCCGCCCCGTTGGCGCCCAGCAAGGCCACGATCTGGCCCGCTTCGACCTGCAGCGACAGTCCCTTGAGGACAAGGATGACGTCGTCGTAAATGACCTCGATGTTGTTTACGTTCAACATTGCTCGCTACCTCGGATTACAATCAAACGATTATTGCTCATATCCTCATAAAGAGTTGTCGGGTGAGTCCCGATTCAAGGTTTCAGGTGTCAGGTTTCAGGTGTCAGGGTTGAGCGACGGAACAGCTAAACTCCGAGCACTGCTATCATGCGTTCCGGTTTCGATTTTCTTAGGCACTGGTCGGCCTTGCAGGAGCGATTCATTATTCAGCAAGGACTCGGCCGACTCCTCAGAGATTTGCCATCGTCGATCTCCAGATAATTCCTACCGGTTCTGTCGCTCATCCTGACACCTGAAACCCGACACCCGAAACCTTTTGGTCCTGACACCTGAAACCTGACACCCGAAACCTTTTGGTCCTGACACCCGAAACCTGACACCTGAAACCTTTTTTCTCCTTAAACCCTACACCCTATACCTTATACCCTAAACCCTATACCTTATACCCTAAACCCTATACCTCGTCTTTTCTTATCCGTTCCTGCAGCACGAACCGCTGAATTTTACCGCCGGCGGTCTTGGGAATCTGGCCGACGAACTCGATCCAGCGCGGAAATTTATAAGTCGCAATCCGGTCTCTGACAAACGCCTTGATATCTTCAGCCAGCGTGTCGGACGGACTGCTGTCTTTGTTCAATACGACAAACGCATAGGGCTTGATCAAATCGTCCTTGTCCTGATAGCCCACCACGGCGCTTTCGGCCACGGCTTCATGCCGGTTCAAGGTGCTTTCGACTTCCCGGGGGGCCAGCCATTTGCCGCCCACCCGCAGCATGTCGTCACTGCGGCCGCGGAAATAATAGAAGCCGTCCTCGTCCACCAGGTAGCGGTCTCCGGTAACGAACCATTCGCCCAGCATGTTGCGCCGGGTTTCCTCGCGCTGGTTCCAGTAGACCGACGCGATCGAACCTCCGCTGACCTGCAGGTTGCCGATCTGGTTGGGCCCCACGGCGTTGCCGTCGTCGTCCAGCAGCCGCATGCGATAACCGGGCACCGGTTTGCCGGTGCTGCCGGGTCGAACCTCGCCGAAGCGGTTGGAGAGGAATATGTGGCAGATCTCGGTGGACCCGGTGCCGTCCAGAACTTCCACTCCGAATGCTTCCGTGAAACGCTGGTATATATCCGCAGACAGGATTTCAGCCGAAGAGATACAGGCCCGCAGGCTGTCCACGGGCGGCAGGTCCCGGCCTTCCTGCCGGCATTGTCGCCGATAGTCGGCCAGCACACCCAGCAGGGTCGGCACGCTGAAAAAAAGCGTGGGTTTGTAATTAGCCAGATCCTCGTACAGCAGTTCCGGCTTGGGAGGGTGGTTGACCAAAATGGTAGTGGCCCCCACGGCAAAAGGAAAATACACGCCGTTTCCCAGACCGTAGGCAAAAAACAGGAACGATCCCATGGCCCGATCATCGGCTGACATACTCAAAATGCCTTTGGCATAGGCTTCGGCGCAGTATACCATGTGGCTGTGGTGGTGCACGGCAGCCATCGGCTTTTCGGGGTTGCGGCCGCTGTACAGCCAGAAGGCCGCATCATCGGCCGTGGTTGCCACCGCCTTGAATTCCGGACCTGCCTTTTCAAGCAAATCATTAAATGACAGGTGTCCGTGAGCCGGCTCTCCGACAACCACCACAGTTTTCAGGAATTCGGCCTGATCCAGGATTTTTTCGATTTCCGGCAAAAACACCGCATCGACGATCAGCACCGGCGCCCGGCTGTCGTTGAGCATGTAAAGAAAATCCGGTGCTTTCATCAGGATATTGGTCGGAACGGCCACGGCCCCGGCCTTGATCGCCCCATAAAACGAATAGATCATCTCCGGTGAATCCCGCAGCAGCATCATTACCCGGTTTTCCATGCCGATGCCGATTTCGCCAAGCGCATTGGCCGTGCGGTTGACCTTCTCAGCCAGCTGACTGTAGGAAATCACCTGATCCTCATATATAATGGCCGCCTTGTCGTCCCGGCCCTCGGCCAGATTGCGGTCCACGAAGTATTCGGCGGCGTTAAAATTTCTGGGTAAGTTCAGATTGATCATTTTGGTTTGTTACCAATTACCTAAATTGCCTGAGTTGGCGGGTATTCGATTTTTTGAGGGAGGGGATGGACCCCTCCTCTACATATTACCTCAGCGTGTGCGCAGTGGGGGCGGGGACAAACCCCGCCCCTCCAGGCGTGACCTTTACCATGGTGCAGCGGCGGGGTTTCCAGCAGAGCTGGATGACCCATCGTTCACAATGGTTGAAGGTGGGCCTCCCGGCAGAGCTGGGTGACCCACCGATCACAATTGTTTATAAGTCCAATATGACCTATAAGACCTATTAGGGTTTATTCTGCCCCTGCAATTGCTACCCTAACTACTGTGTACTGGCGCGGTTTACCCGCCCTTCACTGCGAGGGCTACTATTTCCCGAAATACTCCATATCCCTGGGCAGCTCAATCCAGTCGCTGACCGGCACGAACTTGCCGCCCTGGACCTGATAGATCTTGGCGGCCATGGAGGCGCGGTGGTCGGTGCTGGTGAAGGTCAGCGGCGGCGCCAGGCCGCCCGTGCTGAAGTTCTCGAACTTTTCAAAGGCATTGCGGATCCCGGACGGTGTCAGGTCGCCGGCGATGTCGGCCATTTTCAAAGCTTCGGTAACCGACAGAATGTTGACCCAGCCTTCGACGTAGACATTGGTGCCCTCTTCGCCCGGGTGCCATTTTTCGTGCGCCTCAACGACCTTTTTCATGCCGGGCACATCGGCGCCGTAGGGTGCGATCGGATGAACGCCGTAGCTGCCTTCAGCCGCCCCACCGCTCAGGGTGATCAGGGTTTCCTCGAAGTTGCGGATGTTGGATATGAATTTGGTCTTGAGGCCGAGCGCCTTGGCGTTTTTCAGGATTACGGCCCCGTTCATGGCGGTCGAGGTAATGTAGGCAAAGTCGGGGTTGAAGCGGCTCATGTTGGTCAGCTGAACCGTGGCATCCTTGGTGGGCCAGTTGATCACCTGGTCCGGGCCCACCTCGACACCGATTTTTTTGGCGTAATCCATCGACACATTCAGAATGTCCCGGCCGTACTTGTTGTCCGGATAGAGGTAGCAGAACTTGGGTCTGCGGCTCGGATCTTTCCAGGTTGTGCGGACCCATTTGAGGGCAATCCGGCTCATGGTGCCGTAGGAAGGAGAAACAAAGAAACTGAACGGTGTCTTGGCGGGGTTCTGGAACTTTGACGTAAACGAGGCTGCGATGGTGGCCACCCCGTCCTTGACGATCTTTTTGATCAGCGTCATGGTGGTGCCGGTAGACTGGATGTAGAGGCCCAGCACCTTTTCAGAATCCACCAGGCGGTTGTAGCCGGCCACGCCGCGCGGAACCTTATAGCCGTCGTCGATCACGATCAGCTTCAATTCCTTGCCGTTGATGCCGCCGTTTTCGTTAACCCAGCGCATGGCATCCAACTGGCCCTTGACCTGGTTCTTGCCCCAGTCCGAAGTCGGACCGGACAGGTCGATTAAAACACCCCATTTAATGACATCGGCCGCCCCGGCATGGTTCGACAGCGGACCGGATGATAACGTTGCGGCAAAAACCATACAGGCAATTACGAGAGTCCATTTTTTCATGATACGTCCTCCTTTCTGTTGGTTATTAATTGGCAGAATTGCAAAACAATCCAAAGTGATGCATTCCTAAGATACCTTCTTATATGAAACTACATTAAATCAAAAAGCAAACCGCAGAACCGCAGAATGTCGAATAACGAATATCGAAGAATGGAATCGCTGCGCTCAAGCTTTTTAATCAGACAGAATACATTATTCGATGTTCGATGTTGGACGTTCGATGTTCGATGTTCATTAGTTTCTTCTTCGATCAGACTGGAAGCTTGCGGCCAGCGGCGCTAATATGAAAATGGCCACAGCTTCCAGTACGCCCTGATCGTCCGCCAGCGGGCTGCCAGACCATCGGGCTCGAATATGAGAAACAAAACAATGACCAGGCCGAATACAATCTCCCGGATTGAAACAAACCAGGTGACATGATCCGGATAGGCTGAATTCAAGGTCGTGTTGACGATTTCAAGGATTCTTTCAAGGATAAACCAGAAGCCGACACCGAAAAAAGCACCCAAAATATTCCCTAATCCGCCGATGATACACATGGCCAGATAGTCGATCGACTGCAGAATCGTAAAGGATTCATGGGTGATCACCTCTAGGTTTTGGGCCATTAGCGCACCCGCGACACCGGCAAAAAAGGACGATACCGCAAAGGACATCAAACGGTACTTGAACAGGTTGACCCCGATGACTTCGGCGGCCAGATAGCGGTCGCGGATGGCCACGAAGGCGCGCCCCGACCGGGAACGAATGATATTTTTGGTGGCCATGGTAACCGCCACCGCCAGAACAAAAGTCAGATAGTACAATTGGATGCGATCATCGAAATGAAACGGACCCAAGGTCCCGGGTTCCACGTACATGCCCTCAACGCCGCCGGTCAGTTTGTCCCAGCGGCGAATCGTAAATTCGATAATAAACTGGGCGGCGATGGTGGCCATGGCCAGGTACAATCCCCTCAGTCTCAGCGAAGGAATGCCGAAAATCATGCCGATCAAGGCTGTCATGGCACCGGCAAACACCAGCGAGACGCTGAAGGGCACCCCGTGGCTGACCAGAATCGCGCTGGTATAGGCGCCCACCCCCATGAAGGCCGCATGCCCCAATGAAATCTGCCCGGTGAAGCCTGTCAGCATGTTCAGACCGTGGCAGGCAATAATGGCGATGCCGATCTCGATCATGGTCGAAATCATGTATTTGGAGGCAAACAGCGGAAACAGCACACACACAAGTAGAAAGGCGACCAGCCAGATTCTGACGAACCAGGTCTGAAAAATGCGTTCATCCGATCGATAGTTTTCATGAAATAAGCCAGCGGGCATAGTTGTGCAGCACCTTTATTTAATCGTCACACTACCAAACTCAGTTCTTTTACCAATCATAAGCCTTCTATAAATTGAAGATTGTTGATTGAAGATTGAAGAATTATGGTTCGCCTTCGGCAGATCGATTTTAACCTGTTGATTCCGCATTCCGACTTCCGCATTCCGACTTCTTTTAAACTCGTTCTATCTCCTCTATCCCGAACAACCCATGGGGTTTGATCATCAGCACCAGTACCATCACCATGAACGGGAACACTTCGTTAATGGCCGGTATATAAGGATCCAGATACCCGGCGGACAGAAACTCCAGAATACCGACGAGCAAACCGCCGATAATCGCCCCCAGGATGCTGTCCAACCCGCCGAAAATGACCGCCGGCAGCACCTTGAGCCCCAAATGACTGAGCTCCACGCCGACACCGCCGATATTGCCGATCAGGATGCCGCCGATGGAAGACACCACCGCCGCAATGCACCAGCTCATGGCAAACACCCGCTTGACCGATATCCCCATGCTCTGGGCGGCGGTTTGATGATCGGCAACCGCCCTCATGAAGATGCCGGTGCGGGCATACTTGAAAAAGACCGCAAAAAAAGTAAGCAGCACCAGGGATATGCCCATGCTCCACAAGTAGAGGTAGGTAACCTTTACCCCCCAGAAGTCGAGGGGCTGCTCAGGAAAAATATTGAACTGGCGGATATCGTTGCCCCACAGCATGATCACCACCCCCCTGAGGATGTACGTTAATCCCAGGGTCACCATAATAATGGAGATGATCGGCTCGCCGATCAGGGGACGCAGCACCAGCCGCTCTACCACCAGGCCCAGCAGGACGGAGAAAACCATGGTGATCAAAAAAGAGGCGAAGAAGTTGAGCCCGAAGTCCAACGTCATCGACAGGCAGATGTAGGCGCCCACCATCATAAATTCTCCCTGGGCCAGATTGAGAATCGATGTGGATTTATAAATCAGGACAAATCCCAGCGCCACCAGGGCGTATATAGAGCCCATGGACAAGCCGGTTACCAAAAACTGCATAAAAAAGAAAAATTCGTTTTGCACCTATATCCCTCCCCTGAGCTGCGCCCAAAAGCCTTTCTTTCTGAGCAAATCCTGGTAAGCCTCCGCGGATTTCATGGTGCGCAATATGAGGTTTGTGCGCAGGGTGGCTGTTTTGCCGTCCTGGTAGCGGATTACCGTTTCGATGGGCAGGGTTTCCATCTCGCTGTACAGGGCCGCTATTTCCTGGGCGTATTTCTGATTGATGAATTTACGCCTAATTTTCTTGGTGCGGGTCAGTTCCTCGTCATCCGCGTCCAACTCCTTGTAGAGCAATAGAAACCTGTGGATGCGCGCTTTCTCCGGCAAGGTGGCGTTCACCCGCACCACCTCCCGCTCGATCAAGTCATAGACATCGATTTTACCCGCCAGGTCCGAGTAGGTCGTGTAGTTGATGCGGTTGTCCTCGGCCCACTTGCCCACGTGCTTGTAATCAATGCAGATCATGGCCGTGACGAAATCCTGCTCGTGGCCGAGCACCACCGACTCGACGATGTAGGGGCAGAATTTGAGCTTGTTTTCGATAAACATCGGTGAAAACTTGGCACCGCTTTTGAGGTGCATCAAATCCTTGACCCGGTCGATGATGACCAGATGGCCGTCCCGGGTGAAAAAACCCGCGTCACCGGTGTGCATCCACCCGTCGATAATCGTCTCCCGGGTGGCCTCCTCGTTTTTTAAATACCCCTGGAAAAGACCCGGCCCCCGGGACAATATCTCGCCGACCCCTTCCGCGTCGGGCTCGAAAATGTCAACCTCTGCCGCCGGCACCGGGATCCCCACCGAGTCGAAATTGATGTCACCATCCCGGTGGATGGTCGAGTAGCCGGCAACCTCGGTCTGCCCGTAAATCTGTTTCAAATTGACTCCCAGGGCGTGGAAAAATCGAAAAACGTCCGGTCCCAGGGCGGCCCCGCCCGTCATGGCGGATCGTATGCGCGAGAAGCCCAGCCGGTCCCGCAGGGCGCGGAACATGGCCGCGTAGGCCAGCCAGTAGAGAATTTTCCATCCCAGCGGCGGGTTCTTTTTCTCGAATTTGAAATCCGCCCAGCGATAGCCGATGGGCAGGCACAGGTTATAAATAAACTTTTTGAAAAAGGAAGCGTCCAGATGCTTGACCATGACCTGCCGCGAAATTCCCTCCCACATTCGCGGAGAAGCGACCACCAGGCTGGGGGCGATTTCATATAGGTCGGCCATGGCGGTTTCCGGCTCTTCCGGGAAATTGATGGTGTAGGCCGCGTAGAGGGCGGAAAAAACGCTCATGGTCTGCTCCACGATCCAGGGCAGGGGGATAAATGACAGAAACTGGTCTTCGGGCTGCTTGGGATCCACCTGGTGCAGCGCGGCCACCATGCTGAGAATGTTTTTATGGGTCAGCAGGGTGCCCTTGGGATTTCCGGTAGTGCCGGAAGTGTAGCAGATGATGGCGAGATCATCTTCCTTGATGGCCGCGACATTCTCATCGAAACGTCCCGGCTCTTTTTGATGCAGCTGCCGGCCCAGGCGCTCGATATCTGAAAACTTTACCAGGAGGTCCTTTTCCTCATATTCCCACAAGCCTTTGGGGTCGGCATAGATGATCTTCTTGAGGCGGGGCAGCTTGTCTCTCAGATCCAGGATTTTGTCGACCTGCTCCTGATCTTCTGCCACGATCATGGTCGCTTCCGAGTGATCGATGATGTAAGCGACCTCGCTGAGGATAGAGTCCTGAAAGACGCCAAAAGGCAGCGCTCCGGCCGCCTGCGCGGCCAGTTCGGCGTATATCCACTCCGGACGGTTGTCACCGATGATACCGATGGCTTCGCCGGGGCCAAGGCCGAGAGAAATCAGGCCCAGGGAGAAATCGCGGACATGCTCCAGGTATTGCCGCCAGGTCACGGACTGCCAGATACCGTATTCCTTTTCGCGCATGGCCGCACGGTCGTCGCCGAAACGCCTGGCGTTTCTCACCAGGAGACCCGGGAGGCTTTTGGGGTTATTTTTTTCGGTAGATGTTTGCTGGTTCATTGCTTTTTATCTGAGCGGTGCAACCAGGTCCTGATGCGGCTCCGCTTCGTTTCAATATTCTTAATGCTACTATTTGGATTAATTGATTGCAGGTTAAAGGTTTCGGGTCTCGGGTTTCGGGTGTCAGGGTAGAAAATCTGAACCGCAGAGACCTATCACCAAACTTAAAATTCAAGTCAAATCTATTCCCATCAACGCCATAGGTGGCAATGTCGGACCGATACTGCGCTATATATAGTTGTCCCCACGAACTGTGTAATTTCGACGGCTGCAGGCCTAGTGTCTGCTGACACCTGAAACCTGACACCTGAAACCCAATAATTTTGGAAAGGAATCCCATGGGATCCTACACTACCGACATATAGTGGCTTCCAAGACCTATCGACTACAAACGCGAATACGCCTTCTGATCCTCGCCGAGGTAGGCCCGGATAACCTGGGGATTCTCCTGGATTTCCCGGGGTGAGCCTTCAGCGATTTTCTGGCCGAACTCCAGCACGCACACGCGGTGCGATATATCCATGACGACACCCATATCATGCTCGACCAGCACAATGCTCACATCCCACATCTGGTTGACGTTGAGAATAAATCGCGCCATGTCCTCGGTCTCTTCCAGGTTCATACCGGCCATTGGTTCGTCCAGCAGGAGGACTTCCGGCTGCATGGCCAGGGCCCGGGCAAGCTCCACCCTTTTTTGCAGACCGTATGGCAAGGTGCCCACTACTTTCTTGCGAATGGCTTCGATTTCCAACAGATCGATGATTTTTTCCTCGATCTCCTGGCGCAGCGCCAATTCCTCGCGCCGGGTGCGGCCCCAGTAGATAATGTCCGAGAAAATTCCGGCCTTAAGAAAGGCGTGCCGCCCGAGTTTGATGTTGTCCAGGACAGTCATGCCTTTGAAAAGTTCTATGTTCTGAAAGGTGCGGGCAATGCCCAGTTTGGCAATCCCGTGGGTAGGTATGCCAAGGATGTCTTTGCGCTTGTACAGTATCTGACCTTCCTGGGGGGTGTAGAAACGGCTGATGCAGTTCAGCAGGCAGGTTTTGCCGGCTCCGTTAGGGCCGATTACGGCAAATATTTCACCTTTGAAAAGCCGGGTATCGATGTTGTAGAGCGCCTGAACACCGCCGAAAGCCAAAGATAGGTTCTCAACTTTTATAATAGCATCATCGCTCACTCGGATCCACTTTCAGCTTAGGTCTCAATGTTACAGCGGTTGTGAAGAACGTTCCGTCACATTAGGCGACTTGCCGGATCAGGCGGACACAACCGCAGGGGCATAGGCAGATTTGGCTCACCCTTCGGCAAAGCGATGGGGCCGACGGGCCTGGCGGGCGGAAAGCCGGACAACGGGGGGATTCACAAAGGTCTCTCCTTTTTCCACCGCCGGAGCTACCATATATAAAGAATCAGATTATAAATGTCAAGTTAGCGAGTGAATGAATTTGGCAGCCCAATTGGTCGGTCTGGTTTAGTGAGTACCACGGCACCCCTATAATACAGAGATACAATGTGTTAATATCACAGGCGCTGTCCCGAGAATTTGAACTGGACTGATCTTGCGAATTCCATTATAGTTTGACCGTCCCAGGGGCGGGCTGCCGGAGCCGGTTCATAGACCGGATTTTCAAAGTGCCGGTGGTTGGTGCGGATTATCACAAGAGGTGCCATTATGTCGGAAATTGTAAAATCCATCGGAGATCTGATTGCGGACATGGCCGCAAAAATTCCGGACCGGGATGCCCTGGTTCACACCGAAGCCGGCCGGCGTTACAGCTACCGCAAACTGGCGGATGATGTCGACCGTGCCGCCCGGGGATTATTAAGCCGCGGTATCCGGACGGGTGACAAGGTTGCCCTGTGGTCACCCAATGTTGCCGAATGGATGATCGCTTTCCTGGCCCTGGCAAAGATCGGAGCGATAACCGTGCCCATCGATCCGGCCGCAGCCCGGGATAATCTATACTACATTCTGGAGCAGTCGGACAGCCGCAGTCTCCTCGTTGCCCCCAATAACGCAGACATGCTTGCCACGGCATCGGCCGCCAAAAACGACCTTCCGCTTTTAGAGCATGTTGTCGTCATCGGCGAAGCGGCGGATACGCAAACGTCTTCGTGGAAGGCAATGATTACCGCCGGCGAAGATACGAGCCCGGAGACCCTGGCAAAGGTGTCGATGTCGGTCAATCCCCGGGACCCCGTCGCCATCATGTATACCTCAGGCACAACAGGACAGCCCAAGGGGGTCGTGCTGGATCACCTGGGTCTGGTCAACAAATCCATGGTTTCCACCGAGCGCCAGGGGATTTCGGCCGACGACAGACTGTGCCTTTTCTTCCCGCTGTTTCATATGTTCGGCAATACCTGCATCGCGCTGGCCGGTCTGCTGAGAGGAGCGGCCCTCATCCTGCCCTGCCGGTCTTTTGATCCGGCCAAGGTGCTGGCGGCAATCCCCGCAGAAAAATGCACGGCGATCTACGGCTCCCCTTCCATGCTCATAGCCCTGGTGGACGACCCTGGATTCAGCTCTGACGATTGGTCTAGGCTGTCTAAAGGCATCATCGGGGGCGCGCCCTGCCCCATGGAATTGATGCGACGGATCGTAAAGGACATCGGGGTGGCGGATATCACCGTTGCTTACGGTATCACCGAAACTTCCTCCTGGATCACCATGACCCATCCCTCAGACGCCATCGAACTGCGCGTTTCAACCATTGGAACCCCCCTGGCCTGCAACGAGGTTAAAATCGTGGATCCGGCCACCGGCCGGTCACGCGGACCCGATCAACAGGGCGAGCTGTGTACGCGCGGATTTTTGATGAAATCATATTATAAAATGCCGGCAGCCACCGCCGCAGCCGTCGACCGGGAAAAATGGTTTCACACCGGCGATCTGGGGGTGATGAACGCGGACGGGTATGTCAGAATAACGGGGCGGCTAAAAGATGTGATCGTGCGCAACGGTGTCGACCTATATCCGGTTGAAATAGAGGAAACCATCTACATGCTGCCTGAGATATCCGAAGTCCAGGTGTTCGGCTTTCCCGACCGGCAGCGGGGACAGGAAGTGGCCGCCTGGATAAAATTAAAGCAAGACGGCAAGCTGTCGCTGGAAAGGGTGGCAGACCATGTGGCCGACCACCTGCCGGCGGACAAGCGTCCGAAGCATTATAAAATTGTAACTGAATTTCCCATGACCGGCAGCGGCAAGGTGCAAAAATTTAAAATGGCGGAAATAGCTGAAAAGGAATACCTGCAAAAGGACTAGTTTCAAGGAATGATGGGATTTTGTAGCTGGATAGATTTAAAGCTCCAAATTCCAATGCTCAAATATCAAACAAATCACAATGACCAAAATTACAAATTCAAAACAGGATATCCTCTGATTTAGAACCGCACTGCACTAGATCGCTTGTTCCAATATCAAAACCGAAAGGCTCTAAGCCGAGCGTTTTTGCGATTTAAGTGCCAATAGTATGCCGAGTGTTTTTTGGTCATTGACTATTGGAATTTGAGATTTATTTGTAATCCAATGGTTCAGGTGCTTGTAATTTGGAATTTAATAGCAGCCCAGTCTCCACCTTAGAGACATGAAAGCGTATGCCCGAGAGGATTATAATCGTTGGGTGATTTGAGCGAGTTTCCCCTAAAATATCGGTTATACTTGAAAGCCTACCGGTGGCGGCGTATCGACCCGGTGCCGTGGACTCCCTTGCAAAAGCCCCTGAAGGACTGTCGCCTCGCACTGGTATCCAGTGCAGGATTTGTAACCCCCGATCAAAAGCCGTTTGGCAGCTTCACACGCCTGGGGGATGACGGGATACGCGAAATTCCCGCCGATACCGACGTTGCCAGTCTGCACGATACCCATCGCAGCAAGGCCTTTGATCACAGCGGCATCCGCCGCGACCCGAATCTGGCGTTTCCGGCGGACCGGTTACGGGAGTTGGCCGACGCGGGATTCATTGGTCGCTCAACCACAGGTATTTTTCGATTATGGGATCGGTTACCGCTGCAGCTCAACTGCTGCAGCATACCGTCCCCCAGGTGGTGCCCAAGCTGATTGACGACCGGGTCGACATCGCCCTGCTGATACCCGTCTGACCGATTTGCAATCAGACCGTGAGTCTGGTGGCGGCGGCCCTCGAGCAGCAGGGAATAGCGACGGTGGTCGTACAGCTGCTGCGACTGGTGACCGAAAAAGTCCGGCCGCCCAGGGCCCTGCTGGTTCCGTTTCGCCACGGATACCCGCTGGGCGAGCCCGGTAATCCCGAAAAACAGCGGGCCGTGATCAAGGCGGCCTTAAATCTGCTGGAGGACCCGGGCTTGACTCCGCCGGTGATTCGGGATTTCTGAGGACGGATGACAGAGAACAGAAGACGGACGACGGAAGACAGAATGCAGATTACAAATTCTGGAAAGATGAGCTTTGCCGCTGGCCTCTGACCTCTGTTTTCAGGCCTCTGTCTTCTGTTCTCTGTCTTTTGGTAGTAAAAGGTGTAGGGTCTAAGGTATAGGGTGTGAGGTTTGAGACTTATGGTGGAAGAATGCGGGCGGCATTCGACCTTCGGCGCAAGGCGGTGAACCCGAAGGCCGTGCGCCGAAGGTCGAAAGCCGAATGCCACTGCGGTCATACCACCGCAAGGCTCGTACCTTATACCTTACCCCCTACACCCTAAACCTCATACCTTATACCGTTAGGTAATATCTGCCGGAAAATAAGGATCGACGATCGGCAAAGGAATGCAACATGCTCTTCGATAAACTCCATTTCACCAATGCCGCCGGCCAGCGGCTGGCCGCCAGGATCGACTGGCCCGATGAAAAACAGCCCGTCGCTTATGCCCTTTTCGCGCATTGTTTTACATGTTCGCAGAACCTGAAGGCAGCCGCCCATATCAGCCGGGCGCTGACGGCGGAGGGAATTGCCGTTTTCAGGTTTGATTTTACCGGCCTGGGCGCAAGCGAGGGCGATTTCGGCGACACCAATTTCTCCTCCAATGTCGAGGATCTGGTGGCAGCTGCAGATTATATGACTGCAAACCACCAAGGCCCCGAGCTGCTGATCGGACATTCCCTGGGAGGGGCGGCCGTCCTGCAGGCAGCCGCCAGGATCCCCGCGTCTGTCGCTGTAATTACCATAGCGGCACCGGCCGATCCCAATCACGTGAAGCTGGCCCTGGGGGATTCCAAGGACATCATCGAGAGCCGGGGAGAGGCCAACGTCGAATTGGCCGGCCGCAGTTTCAAAATCAAAAAGCAGTTTCTGGACGACCTCGAATCGGTCAACATGCAGCAATCCATTCAAAACCTGAGGCGGGCACTGCTGATTCTGCACGCGCCGACCGATGGTATCGTCGGCATCGATAATGCTGCGCGCATCTTCAAGGCCGCCCGGCACCCCAAGAGTTTCATCTCCCTGGACAAGGCCGATCATCTACTGATGAATCCCCGGGACTCGCGTTATGCCGGTTCGCTTATTGCGACCTGGGCCTCTGCATACATCGGTGCAAATCGCCTAACGGAGTAATCCATGCAAACGGACCAACATTTTCCCATGATTCCATCGGACCGCCAGGACGATCTCCACCACCTGGAGAATGCCGAAACCGCCGACCTGGTGCTTTTTATGGCCGGCAACCAGTTCATGGCCATGGAAGAGCTGGTGGCCGAATTCCGTTGCGAATTTCCGGAGGTAGTTAAGATCTTTTATGAAACGCTGCCGCCCGGACTGGAACTCAAGCAGATATTGGCCGGCGGCGCGATTTTCCGGGGCCGGGCGATCCGGGTTCGGCCGGATGTCTACACGGCCGTCAACCGCAAGGCCATGCAGACCCTCGAAAATGCCGGGCTCATACGCAAGGGCGACTACCGGCCGTATCTGCGCAACCGGCTGACCCTGATGGTCCCGGCCGGCAACCCGGCCGACATTCAGTCTGTGACCGATCTGGGACGGGAGGATGTGCGTGTTTCCCAGCCGGATCCGGCCAATGAAGATATCGCCTTTCATATTATGGACATGTATCGCCAGGCCGGCGGCGACGATCTGGTCCGTCGTATCATGGACGAAAAACGGGAGCAGGGCACCACGCTGTATACCGTCGTTCACCACCGCGAAACCCCGCGCCGGATTTGTGAACAAACGGTGGATGTCGGCCCGGTCTGGGCCACCGAGGCGGCCCACGCCGCGGCGGCCGGGTTTGACTTCGAGGTGGTTGAACCGGGCGAGGATCTGGACCGCAGGGAGCACGTCGAATACTATATCTGCAGGCTCTCCGTATCTGCCCATCCGGAGAATGCCCAAAAATTCATCAAATTCATTCAATCATCCGCCGCTCGGAAGATCTACCGCAGATACGGCTTTTTGACGCCGCCCTGAACGCAGCAGCCGGTCGGGTCAACAGCCTTTGAGCCGCAGGATCGCCAAGCCGGGCAATACCGCGGGATGTCTGACGGCATTGTACTTAAGCCCCGTGGGGGACGGAAGTCGAGGAGCAAACTCAAGGAGACAGGAAATGCGCTGGAAACGAATTGTAACAATTGTTGTGGCGGCTTTTGCAGCGCTGCTGGTGGTGGTTTATATCATTGCGGCCTCCTACGACTACAACAAGCTAAAGCCGATGATCACGGATGCGGTCAAAAATTTCACCGGCCGCGATTTGACCGTGGGCGGCGATGTCGATCTTACCATCGGCTTTCCGCCCAGCCTGGAGGTTGCTGACATCGCCTTCCAGAATGCGTCCTGGGGCTCCGAACCCCAGATGGCAAGGTTGAAGAAATTACGGGTGCAGGTGGCGGTTTTGCCGCTGCTGAAGGGCAATCTCAAAATAAACAACCTTTTGCTGGTCGAGCCCGTATTTTTGCTGGAGACAGGCAAATCGGGCCAATCAAACCTGGATTTCGATGTCCCCACAAAGGCCGAAGCCCCCAGAGCCGAATCCAAAACCGGCGGGCAGAGTCAGACCCGATTCGCTCTGGAAGAAATCGAATTGAAAGATGGTCGAATCGCCTACAAGGACCATCGCAGCGGCCAAACCGAAATAGTCGAGTTGACAGCCCTGGATCTCAAAAAGCCGCTGTTCGGTGACGGGGCGGACATAGACATTAAGGGCAGCTACAACAAGGCGCCATTCGAGCTAAGCGGCAACATCGGCCTGCTGAGCGCCTTGAAAACCGAAAAAAAGTGGCCCCTGAAAATAGAGGCCCGGGCCGTTAAAACCATTATTTCCGCGGAGGGCAGTATTCAGGACCCGACGGCCGCCCGGGGGGGCATCGATCTGAAGCTGAACGTTGAAGGCGAAGATCTGGCGGAGATTGGCAAATTGACCGGTAAATCCCTGGCGGTGAAAGGCCCCTTCAAGCTGTCGGGACATCTGGTCTCGCCTACGGACCGGGAGGTGGCGGTATCCGATTTGTTGGTCGTACTGGGGGAAAGCCGGATACAGGGCAAGCTCAAATTCACGCGCACGGCCAAACGGCCGCATATCGAAGCCATCCTGACCGCCGAGAAGCTGGACCTTCGTCCCCTGCTCGCGGCGGACAAGCCGGCCGATGACGGCCAACCAGCTGCCGGAGCCCGCAAACAGCCCGCCGCAGCCGGGTCAACAGAAGACAAGGTGTTTCCGGGCACACCGCTGAAGGCCGATGCCCTTCTCCTGGTCGACGCGACAGCCCAATTAAAAGCGGCCCGCATATTGACACCCCGCCTGGCCTTTGATGACTTCCTGGTGGACCTTGCCCTGAAAGACGGTGTGCTCAACGTAAAGCAGTTAAAGGCCGGCGGTGAAAAAGGGGGGAAGCTGACCGCCACCATGAAAATGGCCGCCCAAAAATCCGGTGCGAAGCTGAACCTGAAACTTGACATTGAAGAATTGGATTTGGGGAATATGGCTAAAAACCTGGGCGCAGCCGATGCCGTCGCCGGCCGGCTGAACATGGAACTGGACTTGCACGGCCAGGGCGATTCCGTAGCAGCCCTTATGGCCGGTCTGAACGGCAGCACCAAGGTGCTCGTGAGCGAAGGCCGGATCAATAACCGCTATGCCGATCTGATCGGCGGTGACCTGCGCGCCAGTATCAACGAATTGTTCAACCCCCTGGCGGAAAAAAAGGAGTTTGCCACTCTGAACTGCCTCGTCAACCAGTTCGACATCGAGGACGGCCTGGCCCAAAGCCGGATTCTCGTCATCGACACCAACCGCATGACCGTCATCGGCGACGGCGACATCGACCTGAAAACCGAGCAGCTCGACCTGGGGGTCGTGCCCGATCCCAAGGAAGGGCTGGGGGCCAGCAATGTTGCTACGGTCAATATCAGTCTGAGCGAATTTGCCAAGCCTTTCCGGCTGAAAGGCACCCTGGCCCATCCCTCCCTCGGGATTGATCCCGCCAAGACGGCCCTTACCTTCGGCAGGACCCTTGGCGGAATTGTGTTGTTCGGACCGGCCGGTGCCGCGACCTCTCTGGTCAGCGGAAAATTCGGCCAAAACCACCCCTGTGCCAAGGCTTTGGCCGCTGTGGACGATACGGCCAAAAAAGCCCCCAAAAAGAAAAGCGGCGGTATTTTAGATAAAGTTAAAAATTTTTTCAACAAACCCAAAAATTAGAAAGGAATGAGATGGATACTTCTAAAATTGATTATGCCGTTCTCGACCGGCCGGAAGTGCTCATGTACCTGTTTCATCCGCGACCCGAACCACCGCCAGCGCCTTTGGGGCAGTCTGTCTCGAACGGATCGGCGCCGGCTGCAACAGACATTCTGATCCCGGTCGAAGCGGATGTGGTTGTCGGTGCCCGCTTTCACATGGCGGACGCTTCTGCCGCCAACCTGCTCTTCTTTCACGGCAACGGGGAAATCGTCGCCGACTATGACGAACTCGGCCCGATCTACAACCAAATCGGCGCCAATTTTCTTGCAGTGGACTACCGCGGCTACGGTCGCTCCACCGGTAGCCCCACTGTAACCGCCATGATGCGGGACTGCCATCTGATCTTTGAGTTTGTGCAGCAATGGCTGCATCAGAACCATTACAGGGGACCGCTTGTCCTGGTGGGCCGCTCTTTGGGCAGTGCCTCGGTTCTCGAGCTGGCGGCCGCTCACGAGGACTCGGTTGCCGGACTCATAGTCGAGAGTGGATTTGCCTATGCGGCGCCACTTTTGCGGCTGCTGGGAATAAATCCCGACACCCTGGGATTCAGCGAAGAAAAGGGTTTCCGCAACATCGATAAGATCAGACGTTTTCCAAAGCCCACCCTGGTCATTCACGCCGAATTCGATCATATCATCCCCTTTTCAGACGGCGAGGCGCTGTATCAGGCCTCCCCGGCTGCGGATAAGACCTTGCTGAAAATACCCGGGGCCAACCACAACGATATCTTCATGCGCGGCTTGCAGGAATACCTGGCGGCGGTGGGAAAGCTGATCGCAGCGATCTAGCCTCAATTTTTCTATAATCCAATTGAGCGTTATTCCTGCGCGGACGCTTTTGCTCGGATTTCAGTGCCGCCTTCAGGTATAGATCCAACCGCCTTTTCTCCATTGCCGGTTGAGTCGCCAAACACCAGAATCTTCTCCCGGCCGGCCTGCCACGCTAACTCACCGTAAATTTGGATTTTTACTCAAGTTTTTTTTTAACCCAGACGATAATATCATCATGTACGCCGTAGCGACCGATAACTTGAAGCCCGGAAAAATTCTGGCCGAAGAAGTCCGTGATATCAACGGCCGCCTGTTGTTGGCGAAGGGCAATGAAATCGAAGACAAACATATCCGGGTCTTCAAAATCTGGGGCGTTTTCGAGGTCTTCGTTGAAGGACCGGCCCAGGGCAATGACAAATTCGATCCTGAAATAAAGCCGGAGACGGTTGTTCAGGTAAACGACAGCGTTAAAGCCCTGTTCCGCCATAACGATCTGGAACAGCCGGCTGTAAAAAAACTCTTTGACCTGGCGGTGCAGTTCAGAACCAAAAACAATATAATCGAGCCGGACAGCGCAACCGAAGTTGACGAGCCTGCATTGGATCCCGGGGCGCCGAATACAAACTTCATAAAGCGGCTCGATAAAAAGAAGATTGTCCTGCCTGAAATCCCGTCAGTCGTATTCGAACTGAATGAAGTGATCGCCAACCCGATGTCGTCCGCCGATCATATTTCCCAAGTGGTCAACAAGAGCCCGAGCCTGACGGCCTTGCTGCTGAAGATCGTGAACTCGTCCTTTTACGGCTTTCCTTCAAAAATCGACAAAGTATCCCACGCCGTAACCTTGATCGGTACCCGGGAAATTTCCGGGCTTGCGCTGGGGATCAGTATTTTGTCTTTTTTTAAAAATATCCCCAAAGAAATGATCGATATGTATTCATTTCTGAAACACAGCCTGGCGTGCGGCATATTGTCGAGGATCCTGGCCGCTCAAAAGAATTTTGGCATGACCGAACAGCTGTTTGTTTCAGGACTGCTGCACGACCTGGGCCGCCTGATACTCTACTTATATTTTGCCGATGAGTCGCGCTATCTGTTGAGCCGCTCGCGGCAGGAAAGGACTTTGCTGTACAGGGAGGAACAAAACTATCTGGGATACGACCATGCCCAATTGGCCGAGCATGTCATGAAGCAATGGAAGCTGCCCCTGCTTCTGGAAAACAATGTATTGTATCATCACAAACCATCAGAGGCACAGCAGCCGATTCCGGCAACAATCGTTCACTTGGCCGATGTCATCGTCAACAGTCTCGGTATCGGGAGCAGTGGAGAAAGACTCGTACCGCCCCTGGACATGGCCGCCTGGGAGAATCTGGACCTGCCTCTGAGCAGTTTCGATACCATCATCGGCCAGGCAACACACCAGTTTTACTCACTGGAATCAATACTGCAGCAATAAAGACGCTATGAAAAAAATGCAAAATATGGATCCAGAAACGCTTCTGTCTCGAATCGAGTATCTGGAAGAAAACCGGCGTCTGATTCAAAATGCGCTTGAGATGGCCCTCTCACTGGGTGATTTCCAAAAAAATATCAACAAAGCCTACGGGCCGGAAAACATCCTGCGGGAAGCCGAAAAAAGGGTCCGCTATTTGATCCCTTTCGATGCCATGGCTTTTTATCTGGTCGCTCAGGATCAGGCCGACTTTACTCTGGCCAGCTGTGAACCCGCTGACAAAAAACAGTTTATAGAAAACCAGGTCAGCTACATGATCGACAAAGGCTTTTTTGCCTGGGCGATTCGGGAAAGACGGGGGGTTTCAATCTCATCCCACGATCATTCCAAGCAGCTGATGCTGCACGTAATCAGTACCTATTCGCGAATACGGGGGATGTTTGTCGGTGTCCTGCCGGACCAGAAGAATCTTTTGCCCGACAGATCGATGACGGTATTGTCGATCATTTTGCTCAACACCGCCAATGCTCTCGAAAGCCTGGAATTCTACCGGCTGCTGCGCAACCAGAACAGCAAACTCGAAGAAATGGTCAAAGAAAGAACCAAAGCCCTGGCCAAATCCGAAAAACAGCTGCAGCAGGTGATGAAATTGCAGGCAATCGGAACCCTGGCCGGCGGAATTGCCCACGATTTCAACAACATTCTCTTTCCGATTGTCGGCTACACGGAGCTGACCATGGATGACATCCCTGAAGACAGCCAGGCCCGCCAAAATCTGGAAGAGATTCTCAAGGCGGCCAACCGCGCCAAGGAACTGGTCCAGCAAATTCTCACCTTCAGCCGCCAGAACACCCAGGAGCGCAAACCTCTGAAAGTGCAGTACCTCATCAAAGAAGCCGTCAAGCTATTGCGGGCAACCATTCCGTCATCCATCGACATAGTCTGCGACGTAGATCCATCCTGCAGACCCGTCCTGGGAGATCCCACCCAAATTCATCAAATTATCATGAACCTGTGCACCAATGCCTATCACGCCATGCAGAAAAATGGTGGTAAACTGGAGATAAGCCTGAAGGAAATCGATATCAGCTATGAGCATTCCCTCGAGAGGGTGGGTGTAAAAGTAGGGCCCCATGTCGAACTGACGGTCAAAGACTGCGGACACGGAATGGAGCCCCAGGTCATGGAGCGTATATTCGAACCCTATTACACTACCAAGGAGCAGGGCAAAGGCACCGGGCTGGGATTATCCGTTATCCACGGCATCGTAAAAAATTACGGCGGGGATATTTCCGTATCCAGCCGACCCGGCAAAGGGGCGACCTTCAAAGTATTGCTGCCCATCATCGATGAAATCGAAGAAGATGCAAGGCCTGACGAGCCTTCGACCGAGATCACGGGCAAAGAGCACATCCTTTTGGTTGACGATGAAGTTCAGATAACCAATATCGGCCAAAAAATTCTGGAGCGTCTCGGCTATAAGGTCACGACCAAAACCGACAGCGAAGAAGCCCTGGAGGAATTTGCCGCCCAGCCCGATCGCTTCGACCTGGTGATCACGGACATGACCATGCCCAAATTGACCGGCGACCAGCTGGCACAGCGGATCATGTCGATCAAGCCCGAAATCGCGGTAATCTTGTGCACCGGGTTCAATGAGGATATTTCAGAGGAAAAAGCCTTGTCGATGGGAATCGATAAGTTTATCATGAAACCGATTGTCAAAGACGAACTGGCCAAAACCATCCGGGCAGTGTTGGACAACCGCGCTTCCCTTCCCAATTGACCCCCCCCCCGAGTTGTGCTCCAGAAATTTATAATACGTTTTTTAGCTAGGGAAATTGTTTATAGGACACGCCATGAAGGGTTCAATTTACAGCAGCTAATTTGGAGATGAACATAAAACTAAGGACGAAGCCGGTTCATCCTCGTTCTGACGGTTTTTTTTGATCCGAGGCTGAACCTTCGATGTTGGTTACAGGCGGCTCACTCTGTTCGACCTCCTGCACGGATTCATTTATCTCGTCGAGCAGTCCCGTAACCGGATCGGCAAACTTTTTGACAACCGCCACTGCCTTGGATTGGGCTTCGCGGTAGCCGGCACGGTAGGCGAAGGCATACACGATCGTCACCAGAGCCAGCTGTGCCAGTATGTAGAACAAGGATTTCATTGATAATTCCCCTTTATTTTTTTGATTCAGTAATATACTTTCGGCACAAAGCCCGCCTAACTTTAGGGGTGGCATCTCAACTACCAGCGGGGTCGGGGAATTTATCGCTCCCAGCGCTTTCCGGCCCGGCGCAGACCCGCGGCCGCATAGGGTGCGGTGCGCATAATGGGCAGCGCCGACAAACGGAATAAACTCCCCGACCCTTCAACTATTGAGAATCGGGGCTGTGCTATAATTTCATCACGGAAGCGAAAGACGAGACAATGCCGATACATACACACAATTTCGTTGAAACCTACGAAGGTCTGGTGGGATACGGAGCAGATCGGGAGACGGATGAGAACACGCTGGTTTATTATCTCCAAAAATTTTCCGACGACCGCCTCATGGCGATGATGACCAAACGAATGACGGATGCGGAAATGCTCGAATTATTTGATCTGATCAACCGGCTGCTGAGAAACCATCTGACCGAGGCGGAGTATCACACGCTGTTTCTAGGGCAGCGGCAGGACGAATAATGGCGCTGTTTTGACCTTCAAGGCGGGTTGCCGAAACGATAGCGGTACAGGGTGTAAGGTGCAGGGTGTAAGGTCTAAGGTATAGGGTGTAGGGTATGGGGTATGGGATACGGTTTCAGGTCAGAGGCTAACCGTGCAACAACGCGAATGGCATTCGGTGTTCGGCGCACGGCCTTCGGGTTCACCGCCTTGGGCCGAATGCCGAATGCCGCCTGCGTTCTTTCGCCATAAATCTCAAGCACATCCTATACCTTAGACCCTACTCCCTATACCCTATACCATTATCTCGATTGCACAGCAGAATTTACAACTCTTGTCCAGGGCAGTCTAATCATAAGGAAGTACAGCAATGTTCACCGACAAGCAACTTGAGCGATACGCCGATGTGTTGTGGTGGGGACTCACCACCGCCCGAACCTCAGCCTTCAAAAAAGACGATATTATTCTCATCCGCTACCATCAACCGGCTGTAAAACTGGCGGAAGTCTTATATGCCCGGCTGCTTGCCGGCGGCTATCAGCCTGTTCAGCGCACGAGCCCGACCGCCGTGATGGAAAGACAGTTTTACCTGCTTGGCAATAACAAACAGCTGGTGTTTCTGCCGCCGGGGGAAAAAAAGCTGATGTCAGCGCTCAATGGCAGTATTTTTCTGTACGCGCCGGAATCCATCACCCATCTGAGCGATATCGATCCGGTTAAAATAGGCAAGACAGCCGTCGCCCAAAAGAGTTTGCGCGACATTCTCAACCGCAGAGAATCCCGCGGCACTTTCAGCTGGACGCTGTGTCTGTATCCCACCGCCGAGCTGGCCGGGCAGGCCGGCCTGTCGCTGCAAGACTATGCCCGGCAGGTAGTCAAAGCCTGCTTTTTGAACAAAACCGCCCCGGTGTCCGCGTGGCGGCGGATATATCGGCAAGCCCAATCCATAAAGAAGTGGCTGAACTCCTTGGAGGTGAAATACTTCCATATCGAGTCCGAAAATGTCGATCTCGAGGTAACACCCGGCGAGAAACGGCGCTGGATCGGTATTTCCGGGCGCAACATACCCAGTTTTGAGATTTTCCTGTCGCCTGACTGGCGGGGCGTAAGGGGAAAATATTACGCCGATCAACCATCATATCGCTCCGGCAATCGCGTGGAAGGAGTCAGGCTTGAGTTTGCAAACGGCCGGGTGGCCAAGATGGACGCCGACGTGGGCAGGCATTTTGTCGCCAAACAGCTGAAAATGGACAATGGCGCCGATAGACTGGGGGAATTTTCCTTAACGGACAAGCGCTTCTCGCGGATCGATCAGTTTATGGCCAATACCCTGTATGACGAAAATTATGGCGGTAAATACGGCAACTGCCACATCGCACTGGGCGCCTCTTATGCCAACTCCTACGCTGAAGAGGGCGGGAATCTGACGGCGGCTCGCAAGCGCAGTCTCGGCTTCAACGACTCGGCCCTTCACTGGGATCTGGTGAACACGGAGAAAAAGCGGGTGACGGCCCATCTAAAGTCCGGCAAGACCATCAACATTTATGAGAATGGTCGCTTTAGGGAGTAATATTCAGGAATACAGAACTCGGCTTCGGCCCACGACGGTGGCGTGAATTGGGTAATTGAATTTGCCAGTGGAGTTCAGGTGTCAGCAGCCGGTTCCGAATCGCGCATGATATGGCCCTCCGTCACCGGTTTTGGGAATCAGTTGCAGCCCTATCGGAATTCGGGCCCTGCATTTACTGACACCTGACACCTGAAACCATAAACGGGGTTGATCCAGAGAAGAGCCCATCACCCCTGACCAGCACCAGAAAACCGGGTCTTCAACTTTAAGCAAGAAGAAGCGCGAAACCGTCGTAGTTTCGCGCTTCTATATAGAATGATATGTATGAGGAACAGCGGCTTGCGCATCTCCCTGCTCAGGCTTCCATCGCTGCCCGGGGAGCCACTGCCACCAGGGAGCCGATGGACTCCACCAGTTTTTTCAGGGCGAAGGGCTTGGACAGGACCATGTCAAAGGCGCTGCTTTCCCTCAGCCACGGGGTGCCGGATATCGCAATTACCGGCACGGATTGTCGGTCTGATTTTCGGATGTGGCTGACGACACCGTTGCCGTCGATACCAGGCATGCGAATGTCGGTAATCACAATGTCGAAACTGCCGTCATCAAACTTACGAATTCCTTCCTGGCCATCCATTGCTGTTTCAACATGGTGACCGAATTTGGTCAACACCTGGCGAATGAGCTGCAAGATCCCTTTTTCATCGTCAATAACCAGAACTGTCGACATGGTGCTTCTCCCCAAAAGTGGAATGTTTCGCGTCTGGATTATGAATCTATTCTAATCCATTTCCCCATCAAAGTCAACTACATATTGTGTATAGTTATCTATTTAACTACTATATATAGTGCTTCTGCCCGATAGGGTGAAGATAGCAATATTCAATTCAAGCCCGGCGAGCAGAGATTTTCCAATACAGGTTGTGTGGCGGTTTGTGAAGTTGTGAACATTGCCGAAAAGTAACACCCTACGTGGGTTTTATAGAATTACATGCTTAGCTGTCAAACCGAATTATCCATGTTTTTCAGAACTATCGATAAAAGTTATCAACAAAATGTATTCATTTGATATCATAACAAATATTATTAGATTCGATCTCGTAGCCCTAAAATAGGCAGGTTTTCCACAAAGAAATATCCTATAAGATTTTAGCTAGATCAGAGGTTATGAACAAGTTATGAACAATCGTGTTATTCTTTGGAATTCTTCTAAATTCTGCCCTTTTCACGAATTTCAGTTTATTCTCTGAACTACGGCGCCGATTAGAAAAAGCGTCTGCATTCCGACGGACCGGTGAGCATATATGTTCCGTTTGCCGCAGTTGCTAAAAAGGCAAGTTTATAGAGTATGACGTATGGAAGTTATTTCAAACACGGGCGGCGGCCTCCGGCAAAACGACAACCGGCCGGTTCGGAAAAGAAACTCAAGCCAATTTAGCTCTCACGGAGTCCGCAGAGTTCTCAGACAAAAATAAAAAAAGCGCTGTGCGCTCAGGGGGCTGTGCGAGATATTTAATTAACGTTTCATATAAGAGCAATCGACAAGCTGCCGCTAGCGGAACGGTACCCTGACAAGCGGTCTAGGCGCTGACGGTTTGCCTATAGGCCATTGGAACTGTCGTCCCAGTCAGCCGATCGCGAAAATCGGCCCGGGATCGGTCTAACTGTGTGGCGGGGTGGATGGATATCGGTGGTGCGGCGCATGGCTCAGTGGTTTACTGACAGGTGTATTTCAAGCGGGTCAGCGCCCGGCGGATCTCAGATACGCGCATGGGCCCCGGCTAAAGGATGGCCGGCCGGATCGGCAAAGAATCCAATGAACATCGAACTCCGAACAAATCAGTTCTGTCTATGAGAAAAAGAGATTGGGCGACTTGTCGGGTCGTCTTGTCCCGTCGTAGCTTGAAGAGCGAAGTCGGAAGCCGAAGGCGACCTGGGGGGTCGCAGCTCGCAGAGCGAAGTCCCAAGCCTCAAGCCTGAAGCGAAACCATCCTTCGACACTTGTGCGGTTCTGCAGTTCTGCGGATCTCTTTTGATGAAACTTCATAAAAGACCTTCAATCGAAACGGTTCTATCACAAGCGGCTATACCTTGTATTTCCCAAAGTCGTCCCGCGACAGATTTTCAAGGTAATCGGCCCATTTTTTACCTTCTTCGCTGGTATCGAACACTTCGGCTTCACCATCACTTAACTTGGATTTCTGCATGACCGAATCTTCGACATAGATCGGTGCTTTAAACCTCAGGGCCAGAGCGATGGCGTCGCTCGGACGGGCATCGATATCAAAATGCTGATCTTTGGAGACAAAAAAGATCCGGGCGTAGAAAGTGTTGTCCTTTAAGTCGCAGACCTCGACCTTTACAATCGAAATTTCCAGCGTATCGGCGAAATTTTTTAATAAGTCGTGGGTCATGGGACGATCATATTTTATATTTTGAAGGGCTGAGGCGATCGAGGTGGCTTCAAGTAATCCTATCCAGATGGGAACCGCCTGCTCATCTTCTTCGGATTTCAAGATGATTATGGGGGTATTCGATGCTGGATCCATTGTCAGACCCGCTATGCTAACTTTATGCAGCATAACTTCCTTCTCCTTTCAGCCTTGCGGCGGCAATCCTGCTTTCAATCGGTTTGCCCCACAGGGAATGAGAATACGCTTTTTCAATATTAACATCAACCAGTTGACCCGGAGCCATGTTATTCAGGGCCGCGGAGTCGTGATCGTCATAAAAGTTGACGATTTTGTTTGTCGTCGTGCGTCCTGTCCACTGGACCGCCGGCGTCGCCTGATTCAAACTGCCTGCGGTTTGTTTTTTGCTGAAACCCTCGGTCAGGATCGTCCAGCAGGTGCCGACCAGGGTTTTGTTTTTCTTTCTCGTAATCGTTTCCTGCAGATCCAATAGAACCTGCAGCCGTTGCTTGCTTTGCTGCTGCGGTACTTTGTCTTCAAATTGGGCCGCCGGCGCGTTGGGGCGGTCCGAGTATTTGAAGGCAAACAAACCGTCGAATTCGACTGTTCGGATCAAATCCAGGGTTTCATCAAAGTCAGCCTGCGACTCTCCCGGAAAACCGACGATAAAATCGGAGGTAATCGCTATATCAGGACAAGTATCCCTGAGTTTGGCGACTTTGTCAAGATAGAGGGCTTTTGTATACCTGCGGTTCATGCGTTGCAGCACTCGATCGGATCCCGATTGGACCGGCAGGTGAATGTGATCACAGAGTTTTGGATTCGTTCGAAAGGCGTTGATCAGCTCGTCGTCAAGGTCCTTGGGGTGGGAGGTCGTAAACCGAATTCTCAGCAAGGGCTCTATTCGAGCGACCCGCGACAGCAACTGGCTGAAGGAGCACAAGCCTTCCTTTTTCCCATAGCTGTTTACATTTTGCCCCAGCAGTGTGACTTCTTTGACACCGGCTTGGGCAAACTCCTGAATTTCTTCGATGATGGCATCCGGATGCCGGCTGGTTTCCCGGCCCCGCACGTAGGGGACCACACAATAGGAGCAGAAATTGTCGCAGCCGCGCATGATCGTCACAAACTGCGACACCTGGTCGGCGGCGGGCACGCGCGCGCCGGCGTTCGCAGCGCGGGGAGTCTCAGCCGGCTCGATATCGACAATGCGGCAGCGCTGCGTTTCAATTTTTTGGATTAAATCCGGTAATCGATCGATAGCCTGGGTCCCGAATACGAGGTCGAGATGGGGGATGCGCTTGAATATTTTACGGCCTTCCTGTTGGGCCACACAGCCGCCGACGGCGCTGATAAGATCCGGTTTTTTTGCTTTCAGGCGGGCCAGGCGCCCCAAAAAGCTGAAGGCCTTTTGCTCGGCCTTGGCACGAATGGTACAGGTGTTCACAATCACCAGGTCCGCTAGTTCCAGAATAGCTGTCTGCTGATATCCCAGGGCAGCCAGACCCATGGCGATCTGGGCGGAGTCATACACATTCATCTGGCAGCCGATGGTATTTATATACAGGTATTTGTTCGGCATTTTGTGGTCATTCGTGTAAATTCGTGGCCAAATAATTATCGCCGTCGATCTTTTCGATCAGAATATCCTTCTTCAGATCCTGCAATATCGCGGCGACATCTTCCTCACAGCCCGGTGCGATGTGCAGGAGAATGTTGCCGGCTTGCGGGTCCAGCGTCTCCAGGACCGCAATACCGTCATGGGCCTCGAGGATGAACTTGACAAAGGCTATTTTGCGGCGATCGACACGGAAATAACGCTTGATGGTTTCCACAATTAGCGACTGGCGGACATGGCACTGGCTTGTGCTCATCCGGAAATAGTAGATTGAGCCGGGAGCCCCCCGCAGACTCCGAATTTTACTTGAGCTGATCAAATTTCGAACCGTTTAGATAGTATAATCATATCATGGGCTTTTTCAATAAAAAAGCGGTAGATCATTTGCCGGAGGCGGCGTTTATAAGAAACTTCAATATTTCTTAACTCACGCCAAGACGCAAAGACGCAAAGGAAAGGATTAATATAAAAATTATCTTGGCGCCTTGGCGTCTTTGCGTGAGAATATACAGTTTCTTTCGTTATCAGACGGGACGCTTGCGCCTGGCGGCGACGCTAATATCCGAAACCCAAAATCATTTGGGGTTGTCGGCTGCCGCAATCTAGGATATATGCCGCATTCATGAAAGCTCGTTTGCAAATTCATCGACCGGATCCGTCGATCGTTGAACGGTTGCGCCGGGAGTTAAATTGTCATCCCGTCACGGCCGCCGTCCTGGTCAATCGCGCCATCTTTACTTCGGCGGACGCCCGCCTTTTTTTGGAGGCCTCGGTCAACCACCTGGGACCGCCCTTTTCACTCAAGGATATGGATGTGGCCGTGGAACGCATCATCAGGGCCATTGTCGACCGGGAAAAAATCCTGATTTTCGGCGACTACGATGTCGACGGGGTCACGGCTGTTGTTGTTCTGCTGAACTTTTTGCGCGCTGCCGGTACCGATGCAGCTTATTACATTCCCCACCGCATTACCGAAGGCTACAGCATCCAGCCCGGGCATATATCCCGCTACGTCCGTCCCCGTCAATTCGAATTGATCATCACCGCCGACTGCGGTTCCGGCAGCCATCAGGCGGTCGAAGCAGCCGCAAGATTCGGCATCGACACGATTATCACCGACCACCACAACATTTCCGAGGACCTCCCGCCCGCATTGGCCGTCATAAATCCCAAACGCCATGACTGCCGGGCGGGCCTGCAACACCTGGCCGGGGTGGGCGTCGCATTTTTTTTATTGATATGCCTGCGGACCCGGCTGCGGGAAATCGGCTACTGGGATAAACGTCCCGAACCCAACCTGAAGGAATATTGTGACCTGGTGGCCCTCGGCACCATCGCCGATATGGTGCCCCTCGTGGGGGAAAACCGTATCCTGAGCAAAACCGGTCTCGAGTTGATCGGGGCCGCCCGCCGCCCCGGTCTGAATGCGCTGCTGCAGGCCAGTGCCATCCAGGATCGGATCCTGAACGCCGAGGACATCGCCTTCAGGCTGGCGCCGCGGCTGAATGCCGCCGGCCGCATGGACCATGCCGCCCGGGCAGTCGAACTTTTGATCGCCGCAGACAGCGATGCTGCCGGAAAAGCAGCCCGAACGCTTAATTTGCTCAACCGCAAAAGACAGGATCTTGAAAAAGGAATCCTGGCGGACGTTCAGCGATTTATAGACCGAAACCCGTCGTTGCTGCGCCGTCGATCGCTGGTTTTACACGCCCGAGGGTGGCATGTCGGGGTGCTGGGCATCGTGGCATCACGATTGATGCGCAGCTACCATCGCCCGGTGGTACTGATATCGGTGCAGGACGACGCGGGCCAGGGATCGGCCAGAAGCATCGAGGGGCTCAATCTGTATGATGCCCTGACGGCCTGCCGACAGCATCTTGAAAGCTTCGGTGGGCATGCCATGGCAGCCGGAGTCCGCCTGCGCGAGGAAAAAATCGACGCTTTTCAGCAAGCCTTTGAAGACGAAATTCAGCGCACGACCTCCCCTGAGGTGTTGACGCCTTCACTGCAAATCGATGGGGAGCTGGATTTCTCCATGATCTCGGATGACCTCATCGATCAACTCGAATGGCTGATGCCTTATGGCGCCGGCAATCCCGAACCGCTGTTTTTGGCCGCCGACGTAAAAGTCGTAAATTCCAGAATTGTCGGGAAAACCCATCGGCGCATGGTGCTGAGCCAGACATCGGGATATCAGAGCACCGTGTTCCCCGCCATCCAGTTCAATGTAGATGATGAGGATTCAAAAAAAAATCGCTTTGATCGCTTGGTGTTCAGGCTTAACTGGAATCGATGGAACGGCAAAAAAACCGCCCAGATCGTGATCGAAGATCTGATGTAAAAATGTAGAATACATTTTTACTTGCAATCCGTTTTTCGAACCATTATTATGCCCCTGACCGGATGGTGCCAGCCGGGGCTTTGCCCGTCCCGAGAGTACTGCTCGAGGTTAAACCTGCCGGGTACCATTTCAACAAAAGCAAAACAGAACAAGGTAAAATGTCATGGCCAAGGTATTCAGACCCAGTTCGCGCGAATCGAGCATCTTATCCAGAATAGAATCCAGCAAAGGACACCTGCGTCGTTTGGCGATCAGCCGGGTTCGCGACTGCTCCGAGCCCCTTGCCAACGCCATTACTTCCAAATTGATCGAAAACAATCTGGTCGAGACCACAAGTCAGAATTCTTTCGAAGAACAGATTAAGGGATGCCTGGACCGGTTGACGCGCCTGGACGACTTCGACATTGACTACCAGATCGCCCCGATTCGCAGCCTGGTTCCCCAGCCGCAGATCGTCAGTCTCTACGTGACCGCCTACGTTATCGAAAAATTGATCGACCACAAGGATGTGGTGGACATATTCGGCTCCGATGAAGAATTGTATTTTACCATCAACCAGCAAGTTAAAAAATTCCTACCGCTGTAATGCGCCCTAGTTTTCATCCCCGGCTCGTAAACGGTCCTTTCGAAGATCCCGGGTTATTTATTCCCTTTGTCTTTCAATCCCGCGCGATAATTTTTGATCTCGGCGATGTCCGCGGCCTACAGCCCAAAGATCTGCTCAAGATCACGCACGCCTTTGTGACCCACGCCCATATGGATCATTTGATCGGTTTTGACAATTTGCTGCGAACACTGCTGGGACGTGAAAAAATCCTGGCACTCTATGGGCCCGAGGGATTCATCAATAATATGGAGGGCAAACTGGCGGGGTATACCTGGAACCTGGTCGGCAATTACAACTACCGCCTCGATTTGGAGATCACGGAAGTCACCCCCGAATCCATGCGCTGTCGTCGCTACCGCTGCCGCGACCAATTCAAACCGGCCGATGAAATCGATGTGCAGCCGTTTAAGGGGATCCTGTATGAGGAGCCGGGATTTACGGTCACCGCCGCCGTTCTCGATCACGGCACGCCCTGCCTGGGATTTGCCATAAAAGAACGCTTCCACGTCAACATCCTGCCGGATGGTCTCAAAAGGCTGGCGCTTGAACCGGGCCCCTGGCTGACGGATTTTAAAAAGGCCCTGTACAGCCGGTCCGATCCCGAAACCAAAATCGAACTGCCATCGGAAACCGGGCAAGGCCCCCGGCAATACCGTCTGGGAGAACTCGCCGCTGAAATCGCCATGATCACGCCGGGCCAGAAAATAAGCTATATCACCGACGCGGTTTACAGTCAGGCCAACGCCGAGAAGATTATCGATATGGTCAGGGAGTCGGATCACCTTTTTATCGAGGCGGCCTTCTTGGACATCCACCAGGACATCGCCGCTGCCAAAAATCACCTCACCGCCGGCCAGGCCGGCACGCTGGCCGCCAAGGCCCGGGTCAAACGATTCTCCATATTTCATTTTTCCCCCCGCTATGCGAGCGAAGAGCAGCGCTTAAGGGAAGAGGCCCAACTGGCATACGAAAGACAGATGACGGAGGACGGATGACGGAGGACGGAGGACGGATGACGGATGACCGAAGGCAGAGGACGGATGACGGAAGACGGATGACGGAGGACGGATGACCGAAGGCAGAGGACGGATGACGGAAGACGGAGGACGGATGACAGAGGACGGAAGACAGAAGCCGGAGGACGGAGGACGGAAGCCGGAGGACGGAGGACGGAAGCCGGAGGACGGAGGACGGAAGACTGAGGACGGAGGACGGAGGACGGATGACGGAAGACGGATGACGGAAGACGGATAACGGAGGAGGGATGACGGAGGACGGATGACGGAGGACAGAAGAGGGAGGACGGAGGACGGAAGCCGGAGGACGGATGACCGAAGACAGAGGACGGATGACGGAGGACGGAGGAAAGAATACGGAAGTACGAGGATCCAGACAGAGAACTTAGGGTAGAAGATTGAGGACTGCTGGCGGAGATCGGGCTGGTTCTGAGACCTCCGGCCTCGATGAGCCCAGAGGGTTCAACGAGGCGTTATTCGTTATAGATTATTCGTTATTAGACTCGTTGGCAGGCCCATTTCTGCAGTCAATCGAGGGTCCACTCTATGATAAGATCTCATTCCGTTTAAACTATTAACAAATAACGAATAACTGATAACTTTCAGTTGGTGCTATTGCACCATCCCCACGCCGATATCGAAGGCTTTCAGATTCAGCTCCCGCTTTTCGGCCGGCAGAGTCTCGCAGACGGCCGCCGCAAAATCTTCCCTGACCAGCGGCAGGACAGCGATGCCGGCGGCAGCGCCGATCATCATGATGTTGCCCAGGATCGGACTGCCGAGCTCGAGTGCCCTGTCGGTGGCATCCATGAACCAGCAGGATTCGGACAGTTCGGTAATCCATGATCTGATGTCGGCCATGTCGGGATAGCGCTGCTCTCCGGAGATTACGCCGATGGCGTGGACGGACCGGGTGTTGCAAAGAACTTTTATATCGGGATTTCCGTAATCGGCCAGCACGCGCATGGCCTCGGTGGGCTCGAGGGAGATCACCAGGTGCCCGCAGCCGCTGGGGATTTGCGGAGACCAGCTTGAGGCCGCTGATATTCGCAAATGACTCATCACCGATCCGCCGCGCTGTGAGGCCCCGAACGTTTCACCGATCGTCACGCTCAAGCCCTGGCGGGAGAGCATATTCCCCAATATGCGGGACGCCATGACATTGCCCTGCCCGCCGACGCCGGTAATGATGACGTTATAGGGATCCTCGGAAAGATTCGCCTGCTGCATGGCCTAGATCACCTCCTTTTTGCAGATGGCCCCCGACGGGCATATCGAGGCGCACATGCCGCAGCCCGCGCACATAACCTCGTCGACTCGGGCAACCAGCTGATCCCGATCCCAGGTAAGGCCGGGGCATTTGAATATGCGGGTGCACAGCTGGTTGCAGCCGCAAGTCTGGCCAAGGCAGACCGTTTCGTCAACCCAAACCTCGAACATCTTGGCGGCCTTTTTTTCCGTGCTCAAGGCGCACATCTGCTTTATCACCAAAACTTTCAGCCCCCGTTTCTCAAAGAGATCCAGAAGCGTCTGCTGGGTGGTGTCGGGGTCAAATGGATCGGCGGTTTTCACCAGGGCCCCCATGGCTTCACACACCCTGACCACGTCGACGGCCGGTGCCTGGTTGCCGGCGGCATCCACCGGCAGGCCCGGATGGGATTGAAAGCCGGTCATGGCCGTGCCGCCGTTGTCGAGCACGATCAGGGTGATATCGGCCTGATGGTGGACGGCATTGACCAGCGCCGGCAGGGCCGCATGGAAAAAGGTGGAGTCGCCCACAACGGCCACCACGGGCTGGCTCATGGCAAACTGTCCCAGCTTGCCGAAGCCGCTGGCAAGGCCCAGCCCCGAGCCCATGGAATGCAAGGTTTTGAGGGTGTTAAACCCCGTTGGCAGGATGGCCATGGAATAACAGCCGATGTCCCCGCACACAAATCCCCTGCGGCCGTCTAGCTGCAGGGTGTTGTGGATCGACCAGAAAGAAGCGCGGTGGGGGCAGCCGGCACAAAATGTGAGATCGCGCCCCGGGGCACCTGTATCGGACAGCTCCCCGGACCGTGCGGCATACGCCGGCGGGGCAGACTGGCAATCGAGGGACAGAATCTTAGTCAGCGCCGCCAGGACCCGGTCCGGATTCATCTCTCCCGTCCGGGGCAGATAACCTTCCTGTTTGCCGAAAAATGTTTTCGGCCCTATCTTCGAACCGAGCTCGGCCGCCATGATCTTGACGTTTTCTTCGAGGAAGGGAATGACTTCCTCGACCACCAGGATCTTGTCGCAGCGGCCGAGATGCTTTCCCAGCAGATGGGGCGGCAGGGGCCAGGTAGTACCGAGCTTGAGCAGACCGACCCGCTCTTCGACCCCCAGCAGGCGGATGGCTTCCCGGGCGTAAAGATAGCAGATGCTGCCGGTAATCAGCAGCAGTTCAGGGGTCCGGGGTCCGCTGTACGTATTGAAGGGGGACGTTTCGAACCTGTCGACGGCCAGGTTGAGCTTTTGCTGCTGCCGGCCGTGCATGAAGACCACCGGCAGACTTGACATGGGGCCCTGGCTGGGATCCGCGATACTGCCTTCATGCTTGAAGAAGGCCGTTTTCTCGACCTCCGGCAGGTCGCCGAAAACCACATTCCCGCTGGCATGGGACAGGCGTGTCACACTGCGGACCATGACCACATTCCGGATTTTCTCCGATAGTTCGAAGGCCCATTTGATCATGTCCTTGGCCTCCTGGAAGCCGGCCGGCTCCAGGAGCGGGATTTCGAGCATCCGGGCAAAATGGCGCGATTCGCCTTCGTTGGCACTGGAAAGCGCCCCCGGGTCATCACAGGGCACCAGCACCATTCCGCCGCGGGTTCCGGTGAGCGCCAGATGCAGCAAAAAATCAGATCCCACATTGACGCCGTTTTGTTTCATGACGCACATGGAGCGCAACCCGGCGAAGGATCCCGCTGCCGCCACTTCCACGGCCACTTTCTCGTTGACCGACCACTCGACATATAGATTCTGCCGGGACGAGAGGCCTGCCAGGGTTTCTATTATCTCGGATGAAGGCGTCCCCGGGTATCCGGCAACCACGGCAACCCCTGCTTCCAGTGCGCCCCGGGCAATGGCCTCGTTGCCCATGAGAAGGTGGCGGGATCCCGATTCGCCGAGCAAAATAGGTGACATTGTTCCTCCAATATGGTCGATAGACCCTGAAGGTGTTTTTGGTAACACTCTGGGTTTCAGGTGTCGGGTGTCAGGTGTCGGGATAAAATATGTGTCATGTGTCAGGTCTGAGCCTAACGGTGTAAGGTTGGGAATGGCCTTCGGTATTCGGCGCACGGCCTTCGGGGCAAAACTCTTTTGCCGAAAGCCGAATGCTGAATGCTGAATGCCGTGTCGTTCCTGACACGTGACACCTGAACCCTCAAACTTTTAGTCCTGACACCCGAAACCTGACACCTGAAACCGGTTCTGATGCAGAGAATGTTTTCTCCTAAATAAAGATATTAACATCTCCGAACTCAGCCCCCAGGATCCTTCAGTATCCTGTCAACAGCCTCCTGGGGCATCCGGACCGTGGCACGCTCACCGCCCGGATTGTTGATCAATCCCCTGCGGATCAGGGTTCGCAGCGAGCGCTCTTTTTTTTCAGCCGCCGCCCGGGACAGATGCCTCAGATTTTCCTGCGGAAAATCTCCGGCTTCGATAAACCTTTCCCGGATCGCCTGTTCGAGGATTTCATCGCCTGTCTGGGAACGCACAATCAATGTGTTCCATCCCGGCCGGTTCTCGAACATGCCGGCAGCAAGATCGGCCAATTCAGCGGTCAGGTCCGTACAAATAAAGCAGGTGTGCGGAATCAGGGGTTTTATTTCGGACAGGGGGACTTTTTTGCGCCCGCTCTCTGTTTCCAGGACCATCACGCCGGCCGGCGGCGGCGGGATATCCATGCAACGAATGCGCGCAATCTCCATTCGCCGGGCCAGCAAATCGATCAGCTTGCGGGTGTCGAGCGACCAGTTGCAAAACAAACCCACGCTCAGAGCGATCGGAACGTCGTGTTCCTGCTTTGCCAACGGGTTGCTGCGCATCTGCGCCACGGCCGTCATCTGGCAGGGTGTGCCGACGGCGCCCAGGCGTCGGTACCCCTGGCGCACCCCCGCGTTCAGGACCGCCAGGCTCGGGGAGGCCATAAACTTGGACGAAGCGCAGCCGGCAACCTCCCGCCAGTCGGTGATCAGACGGGGAAGCGGAGTCAGACCATCCCGATCGGTCAATGCCGCTGCATCGACCAAGTTGTTTTTCAAGGCAAAAGCCATCAAGGCGGACACCGCGCCGCCGGCTTGATATGCGCCCCCGGCCATGCGACTGCCGGCGCGGGCTGCCAGCACCCGGCGGTAAGCCCCGAGGGGGCTGCCGTCATAATCGACATGCCGGATTTTTCGGGTCAGCTCGTTTAGATCGACTTCGGCCTTGGGGCAATAGGCGAAGCAGCGCCCCTGCTCCAGGGTGCAGGAAAACAGCCGGGCGGTGCGGCCCTTGTAATTTTTGAAATAGGGGCAAAGGTCGACACAGGCGCCACAACCGATGCACAGCTCCCGCTGGTGAACATCCTCGAAAAGCTCTGCGGAGCCGAATATCCGCGGCATACGTATCTCCTCGAAAACGTAGGTTTAAGACCAAGGTTTAAGGTCGGCGGTATTAAGTATGAGGTATAGGGTGTAGGGTGTAGGGTATAGGGTAAAACAGCTCTTAGCTGATAGCTGATAGCTCATAGAGAATTAATTCGATGGATTCCGAACCATAACCGAGCCTGCCTTAGACCGCCCCCACTGCGGCACCCTGTCGAAGTTTATTTTATCGTTCAGATCCTTCATCCCCGGACTGAGTGCTGGTAAACCTTACACCTTAAACCGTATACCCCATACCCAATTCACAACCCGCAACCCGTAACCAGATGCCGGATACCGGATGCCGGATACCGGATGCCAGTAACCAGTCTGCCCTGCGAAATCCAGCGGGTAAAGCGGGGTGGCCAGTGACCCTTTTCCTATTTTCCGCATTCCGCATTCCCACTTCCGCATTCGAAAGACCCGCAACCCGCATGGCGCCTAGCGTTTTGATCGATGACTTCGGAAATTGCAGCCGCATCCGCCGCTATGCCCCATGCGCTATGCCCTCTGCGCTTTGCCCTATGCCCCTTGCGCGCCCAACCGCACTTGGATCAGGTTAATGGGTTCACCGGATTCATTCTCAATTCCCACAGGGCCCGGTTCCGCAAGGATCAGGGCCTTGCCCCGGTTCAAGCGATGGGTCCGGCCATAAGCGACAATCCCGGCAGGCCCCTTTGTCACGATCAGATGCATGCAGGCGCCGGCGGCCACCTCGGTCTGCAGGGTCATTGACGGATAGACCAGCAGCCGGTAAACCCCATAGCCCTCTTTTTGCTCGAGCAGCGTCCGGCTGCCCCAGGGAAAGTGAACCGTGCGATGCTGATGATATTCCTTGCGGCCGGATTCCTTGAGATGGGCAACGATGGATTTTACATCGCGGCTGCGGTCGATGTCGGAGACAAATATGGAATCGGGGGTTTCCACGACCACCATGTTTTCGAGATGATTGGTGGCGATCAGCCGATCGCGGCCCATAATAAAGCAGCCCTGGGTGTCATTTGTGATCACGTCTCCGTCGATGACATTATGATTGTCGTCCTGGGGCAAAAAATCATAGAGGGATTTCCAGGAGCCGATATCGCTCCAGCCGAAATCCGACGGCAGCACAACTCCCCGGGCGGTTTTTTCCATGATGGCGTAATCGATCGAGATATCCGGCAGTTGATCATAGTCTGCTTTGTCGATATCGCCGGCGGTGGACAATGCCGTCATCTTGTCCAGAAAATCCGGCTGGTAAGTGCGAAACTCTTCCAAAATGACTGAGGCCTTAAAAGCAAACATGCCGCTGTTCCAGAAAAAATTCCCGGCTTCGATGTAGCCCTCGGCCGTCTTTTTATCCGGCTTTTCCACGAATCGACTGATTGTCAGGGCACCGTCATTGACATCCCGGCCGCCTTCGACATAGCCGTAGCCGGTTTCCGGGTAGTGGGGCGTAATGCCGAAGGTAACGATGTGGCCCTGATTCGCCAGCCGAATGGCCGCCTGGAGCCGTTCATGGAAGCATTTGATGTCACCGATGACATGATCGGCCGGGAATACGCACAGGACCGCGTCCCCGCCGGCCTCCAGTATCTTTAACACCGCCAGCAATATGGCTGGTGCCGTGTTGCGTCCGCTGGGCTCGCAGATTATCTTGCCTTCGGCCTGCAAACCGATGTCCTGCATGTGGCGGGCAATCTCGTGAAAATGCTGTTCTCCGCACACGATCCGAACGCAGTCGGCATCCAATACAGGCGACAATCGCTTGATGGTGCTTTGCACCAGCGAATCGTCGCCGATGAATTTGACCAGCTGCTTGGGATACAGTTGTCGGGATACGGGCCACAAACGCGTGCCGGTTCCACCGGCCAATAATATTGCGTAAACTTTACCTGCCAAATCCGCCATTCGGGGCTCTCCTGTTTCTGCCGTTCCTGGTGTTCCTGGTGCTTCTGTTAGTCCCGTCATTGGACGCCGGGGATGTCACCGGCCGGCAGTGCGTTTCGACCGCCTCGTAGCCGAGGAAGGTATGCACGTCCCGGGTCAGCGATCCACCCGCTTTTAACTTCAGTGTATCCGGCAGGGCAATGATCGAGTCGGTGTTATCGGGGCTTCGCAGATGCAGAAAGGCCGGACATGAACCGGGATGCCTTTCGAGAATGTCATGCAGGCGGCTGAGTGTCTCGCGGTCTGTCCGGGTTATTTCCAGTTTAAAGTGAATGCTGGCCGCCCAGGTCTCTTCGGCCGCCTCAATGGGGATGACCTCGTCGGCCAGTATTTTGACGGCCTGCTCGTCCTTTTGGATCTGCCCTTGAACCAGCACGGCGCTGTCTTCCACCAGCAGATCCCTGGTATTGGCAAACACCCGGGAGAAGACCACGACCTCCACCGCCCCATGCATATCCTCAATGGTTGCAAAGGCCATCAGGTCCCCCCGCTTGGTGTTGATCGTCTTGGTATTCTGGATGAGGCCGCCGATGCGCACCACGCCGCCGTCTTTCAACTCCTTGATGGAAATGGCATCGGCGTTGGTAAATTTATCCAGCAGCTCCGCATAGCGCGACAGCGGGTGGCCGGTCAGGTAGAAACCGAGGGATTCTTTTTCAAAGGCCAGAAACTGCTTTTCATCCCATTCGCCGATTTCGGGCAGACTGGGGGCATTGATTCCGGGCTGGTTGTCGTCGCTGCCAAACAACCCCATCTGGGGGTCGTTGCGTTCCTTCTGGACCCGCTGGCCGTATTCGAGGGCGTTTTCAAGCGCTGCCGCCAACTGGGAGCGTTTGGCACCGGTGACGTCAAAGGCGCCGCATTTTATCAGACTTTCGATTACCCGCTTGTTCACCTTTTTCAAGTCGACCCGTTCGCAGAAATCGAACAGGGATTCGAACGGCTGTTCCATGCGGCAGTTGATGATGGATTCGATGGCGGCCTCACCGACATTCTTGACGGCTACCAGGCCAAAGCGTATGTGGGATCCGTCCACCGTAAATTCGATCTCACTCTGATTGACGTCCGGCGGCAATATAGGGATGTCGTGATGCCGGCATTCGGCGATAAATTTGACAACGCCGTCGGTGGAATGCATTTCACTGGTCAGCAGGGAAGCCATGAACTCCACCGGATAGTGGGCCTTGAGGTAGGCCGTCTGATAGGCAATCAGAGCATAGGCCGCGCTGTGGGATTTGTTGAAGCCGTAGCCGCCGAATTTTTCAATCAGGTCGAACAGTTTGCCGGCGCTTTTTTCGGCGATGTCGTTCTCCACCGCCCCCTGAACAAACCGCTGCCGGTGCGCGGCCATGATTTCGGGAATCTTCTTGCCCATGGCTTTGCGCAGGTCGTCGGCTTCGGCCATCGAGTATTTGGCCAGGGTGCCGGCAATCTTCATGACCTGCTCCTGGTAGACGATGACCCCGTAGGTCTCCTTTAAAATGGGCTCGAGTTCGGGCACCAGGTACTGCACGGTTTTTTTGCCGTGTTTGCGGGCGACATAATCGTCGATCATTCCGCTTTCCATGGGTCCGGGTCGGTAGAGGGCCACCAGGGCGATAATATCCTCGAAAACCTCCGGTTTCAACCGCACGAGCAGATCCTTCATGCCCGAGCTTTCCAGCTGGAATACCCCGGTTGTGTCGCCGGCCGCCAGCAGCCGGTAGGTGTCCGGATCAGACAATTCGATATTTTCCAGATCCGGCGGGCGGTTCCCCTGCCGGCGGATCAGCTCCAGGGTCTTGGCGATCACAGTCAGGTTGCGCAGGCCTAAGAAGTCGAACTTGACCAGACCGATCTTCTCGACGATTTTCATGTCGAACTGGGTGACCACCTCCCCTTTTTTGCCCTTGTAGAGCGGCAGATAGTCGACCAGGGGTTTGTCGGCAATGACCACACCGGCGGCATGGGTGGAGGCATGCCGCGGCAGGCCTTCGAGCACGCGGCAGATCCGGATCAGATCGGCCACATTGGGATCTTTTTCGGCCAGCTCGGCCAGCCGCGGCTCCTGTTTGAGGGCACCGTCGAGACTGATGTTCAGGACGTCGGGCACCATTTTGGCAATGGCGTCCACTTCGCGCAGGGGGATGTCCAGAGCCCTGCCCACATCGCGGATAACGGCACGGGTTTTGAGCTTTCCAAAGGTGATGATCTGGGCCACATAGTCGCCGCCGCCATATTTATCGACGACGTATTTATAGACATCCTCGCGACCGTCGATACAAAAATCCACATCGATATCCGGCATGCTTTTGCGGGCCGGGTTGAGAAAGCGTTCGAAGATTAAACCATGGCTGATGGGATCGAGATCGGTGATGCCCAGGCTGTAGGCCACGAGACTGCCCGCGGCCGACCCCCTTCCGGGTCCCACCGGCACCCCTGACTGCTTGGCGTGCGATATGAAATCGGCGACTACCAGAAAATAGCCGGCAAACCCCATCTCCTTGATGACTTTGATTTCGTATTCGAGACGCTCGCGGTAGACACTCTCGTCGAGTTGAGGATTGCGGCTCTTGATCCGCTCGAGAACTCGACCGAAGCCCTCCCAGGTCGTTTCTTCGAAAAGATCGTCCACCGATTGGGACGAGCCGGTGTCGAACTTGGGGAAGTGGTAGGTGTTGAAATCGAATTCCAGATTGCAGCGCCGGGCGATATCCACCGTGTTGCCGATAGCGTCCGGGTAGGTACTGAAGAATCCGTGCATTTCCTCTTTGGATTTGAAGTAGAGCTGATCGGTTCTGAATTTCAGGCGGTTGGAATCATGGATCGTCTTGCCGGTTTGGATGCACAGCAGGACATCATGGGCGCGTACATCCTCCCGATCCAGATAGTGACAGTCGTTGCTGGCTACCAGCGGAATCGACAGACGCTGACTCATGTCCACAAGCGCCGCGTTGACCTGGTCCTGAATATCGATGCCGTTGTTTTGGACCTCCAGAAAAAAATTGTTTTCCCCGAAAATCTCGACGTATTCGCGGGCGGCGGCATCGGCCAGTTCCATTGTGCCGTCCCTTATCCGCCGCGGGATCTCACCGTGCAGGCAGGCAGTCATGCCAATCAACCCTTTGCTGTTTTCTCTGAGGATCTGCTTGTCGATGCGCGGCTTGTAGTAAAATCCTTCCAGCTGAGCGGCGGTGGCCAGCCGGCAGAGATTGCGATAGCCCTCCTGATTTTCAGCCAACAGGATCAGGTGTGATAGATCCTTGTTGTCCAGGGGGGTTTTATCGAAACGGGTCCGGGGGGCAACGTATATTTCGATGCCGACAATCGGCTTGATGCCGGCCTTGGTGGCTTTTTCGAAAAACTCGACGGCCCCGAACATCGTGCCGTGATCGGTGGTGGCCACCGCCTGCATGCCGAATTGCGCTGTCCGCTCCAGCAAATTGTCGATACGGATGGCACCGTCGAGCAGGCTGTACTGGGTGTGAACGTGGAGGTGTACGAAGTCAGGGACGGAAATCTGGTTCATCGGATTGTAGGCCTTTTTTTGCTGAGGTATCTGGCTAAATGAATGTGTCGTCAATCAAAGTAAATCGCATAGCGCATGGGGCAAAACCGCATAGCGCATAGAGCATAGGGCAGAGCGTAAAGGGCTTGGTCTATGCTGCATTGGGTGATTATACACCGAAATACGGCAGAACGGTAGGTGCTTGTTGAAGAAAAGCTCGAAGAACGAAATGCTTTTTACAACCGCTTTTATCTTTTGTTTAGAACGCCATGCGCTTTCGGCGTTACGGTTTACGCGTTGCGGGTTTCTGAGCATAGGGCAGAGCGCATGGTGCATGGGGTGCAGGTCGATATTCCGTGAATGTCAGCGCAGTCGAACGCTATGCTCCCTGCGCCATGCGCTTTGCCCTTAATCCCGAAATCCGAAATCAGAAGTATCAAATCAATTGCCAACTAATCCAGCCGATAATTGGGCGCCTCCTTGGTGATAATGACGTCGTGGACATGGCTTTCGCGCATACCGGCGGCGCTGATCTTCACAAAACGGGCATTTTCTCTCAACTCGTCCAGCGTGTGGCAGCCGCAATATCCCATTCCGGCTTTCAACCCGCCGACAAGCTGGAAGATATTGGCCGACAGGGTTCCCCTGTACGGCACCCGGCCGACAATGCCTTCGGGAACCAGTTTGTCGTCTTCGGCCTGTTCACTCTGATAATAGCGATCCTTGCTGCCTTTTTTCATGGCTTCGATCGAGCCCATTCCCCGGTACATCTTGTAGCTGCGGCCCTGGTAGAAGACCACCTCTCCCGGGCTTTCTTCGGTTCCGGCCAAAAGTCCGCCGACCATGATGCAATGGGCGCCGGCGCCGATCGATTTGGTAATGTCACCGGAAAACCGAATGCCGCCGTCGGCAATCAAAGGCACCCCGTTCTTATTCGAAGCCGAACGGCAGTTCATGATGGCAGTCATCTGCGGCACCCCGATACCGGCTACAACCCTTGTGGTGCAGATGGAACCGCCGCCGATGCCGATCTTGACGGCGTCAACACCGGCATCGATCAGATCTTCAGCACCTTTGGCTGTTCCCACATTGCCGGCAATCAACTCGAAGTCGGTAAAGGCACTTTTCAACGTCTTGACCGCAGCGATGACATTGGCGGAATGACCGTGGGACGTGTCGATCAAGATGACATCGGCCCCGGCGGCGAGAAGGGCGTCGGCGCGTTCCACCATGTCGGGGCCGACCCCAACCGCGGCGCCCACTCGCAGTCGACCCAGGCTGTCTTTGCACGCGTTGGGGTATTTTTTTATTTTTTCGATATCCTTGGTTGTAATCAGGCCGGTCAGACGTCCGTTGCCGTCAACCACCAGCAGTTTTTCAATCCGATGCCGGTGCAGCAGCTTCTTGGATTCTTCCAGCGAGATCCCCTCGGAAACGGTGATCAGGTTGTCCTTGGTCATGACCTCGGCTATCTTTTTGTCAAGATCGGTTTCGAATCGAAGATCCCGGTTGGTGACGATACCGATGAGCTGATCTCCGCTGGTCACGGGAACACCCGAAATCCGGTACTGCTGCATCATCTCGAGCACCTCGCCAACCCGTTGATCGGGCCGAATGGTAACCGGGTCGACAATCATCCCGCTCTCTGACTTCTTGACCTTTTCCACTTCCCGCGCCTGGCTCTTGATGCTCAGGTTGCGGTGGATAAATCCCATGCCCCCTTCCTGGGCCATGGTGATGGCCGCATCGGCCTCGGTGACAGTATCCATGGCGGCACTGACAATTGGAATATTGAGTTTTATGTTTCTGGTCAGGCGGGTGGTGATGTCGACATCTTTCGGCAATACGTCGGAATAACCGGGGACCAGCAGCACATCGTCAAATGAATAGGCTTCTTCGAGTGGAATCATGGACATTGGCATTCTCTTTCGAGTTACGGGTTTTGGGTTGCACGTTTAGCGTTACGGGCTTTTTCTGATCGAAAAATTACAAAGGCGGAATTAAGGAATTCTTTAGATTTTAATAAGTTGTTCAACGACGCAGCGAAGCGGCCTCCAAAATTCTTCAATCATCATTCACCAATCATCGCCTGTCTCGGTAGCGGGATTCGCTTGGCCATTTTTTTCAAGGCTTTTATAATTAGATCCGCCGAAGACGGACCTTAAATCTTCAATTTCTACGTTATGGGCATGGAATAGCAAATGGCCGCGTTTTTGGCAATCTTTAAAAGCAGCCTTGACATCATGAGGGCGCCCATAATAAAAGAGCCTTTCCTGGCTGACCACTTGAGTGGGGCCGGGATCTTTCAGCCCCGGGTGCGGAATCCCGGTCTCCGGCCTGCGGGGATCGCAGCCGGCGCTTCGAGCTTGCCGGGTAGCGGCAGCACCGGTTTTCTGCCCGATCCCGCAACAAACTGACGATACCGACAAATCAGATGCTAATTAAAATTAATCAGCAAAATCCCCAGCAGCGACTGATTGTAAAGGTCGTGGACATCATTGAAAACGGCGGGGTCGTGGTCTATCCAACCGATACCTATTACGGTATCGGCTGCGACATAATGAACAAAAAGGCCATTGAAAAAATATACCAGTTAAAGCAGCGCCACAAAAGCAAACCGTTTAGTTTTATATGCTCCAGCTTAAAAAACATCAGCCTGTACGCCAAGGTTTCCAATTACGCCTATAAAACCATGAGACGGCTTTTGCCGGGACCCTACACCTTTATTCTGGAAGGGTCTAAGCTGGTGCCTAAAATCATGCTGACCAAACGCAAGACCGCCGGAATCCGCGTTCCGGACAATCCGATCTGTCTGGCCCTGGTGAGGGAACTGGGCAATCCGGTCATAACCACCAGTGCGACCATGCCGGACGGGACGATATTTCACGATGCCTCCCTGATCCATGATTACTTCGGCAACCGGGTCGATGCCGTCGTTGACGGCAGTATCGTGCCCGGTCAACCGTCCAGCGTCATCATGCTGATCGATGACTATCCGGAAGTCATCCGCAAGGGTCTGGGCGACGTCAGCATTTTCGAATGAGCCTCGTGTCAGCGAAGCCTCGATTCGGCTGAGCTCGTCGCAGGCCGGCAAAATGACAGCCGGTCTGATCGCAAAAGAAATTTTTTATTCTCACGCAAAGACGCCAAGGCGCCAAGATAAATTATAATATTAGTTTTTTCCTTCGCGTCTTTGCGGCTTTGCGCGAGATAGATTTTTCGCAGTTTCATATAAGGGCGCAGTGAACAATCCGGTTTTCATTGCCCGAACAAAGACGCCCGTCTCGTCATTGTCACGACGACGGGACAGGCGCCTTAAGACCATATAATTCTATCTTCAAGTTTTGTAATTAAAAACTTTTACACGCAGAAATTTATTCTTCGTTCAGTTTCTCCTGCAGATTCTCCTTTAGAATTTCACCAAATGAAGAGGTTGCCGGGCCTATGTTGTTCACATATTCGCTGAGCAAGTTCTGTTCGTCTTCGATCTCCAGGCGTTTGATCGACAGGCCGATCCTGCGCTCATCACTGTTGATGTTCATCACCCGGGCGGTGATGACGTCCCCGACATTGAACATTCCGACCGGAGTTTTTATTTTTTCCTTGCTGATTTCGGATACGTGTACCAGGCCTTCGATGCCTTCCTCGAGTTCCACGAAAACGCCGAAATCCGTCAGATTGGTAACGGTGCCGGTTATCTCTTTGCCGACCTGATAACGTTCTGCTACTGTCTTCCAGGGATCGTCCTGCAGCTGCTTGATGCCGAGCGAGAATCGCTCGCTGTCTTTTTCAATGTCCAGCACAATGGCCTGAACCACGTCACCCTTTTTGTACAGCTCAGAGGGGTGCTTGATGCGCTTGATCCAGGATATGTCGGATATGTGGACCAGACCGTCAATGCCCTCGTCGATTCCGATAAACAGGCCGAAATCGGTAATATTTTTTATTTTACCCTCAATTGTCGTGCCGAGAGGGTATTTCTCAGCAATCACATCCCAGGGATTGGGAACCACCTGCTTCATCCCCAGGGATATCCTGCGGCTTTCCGGTTTGATGTCGAGCACCACCGCTTCGACCTCTTCTCCCACCGAGACGACTTTGGAGGGATGCCGCACCTTGCGGGTCCAGGACATCTCGGATACATGGATCAGTCCTTCCACGCCTTCTTCCAACTCGACAAAGGCGCCGTAATCGGTCAAGCTGACAACGACCCCGGTAACCTTGGAACCCACAGCATATTTCTCGGCGGCGACCGACCATGGATCGGCGGTGAGTTGTTTCATACCCAGCGAAACGCGTTCTTTTTCCAAATCGAAACTCAGGATTTTTACCGTGATGTTATCGCCGACCGCGAACAACTCCGAAGGATGTTTGACCCGACCCCAGGATATGTCGGTAATGTGAAGCAGTCCGTCCACACCGCCCAGATCGATGAATACCCCGTAGTCGGTGATATTTTTAACGATACCGTCGACAACCTTACCATCATGAATCGAGGCCAGAGTCGTGGCCCGCTTTTCTTCACGCTCTTTCTCGAGTATCGCCCGTCGGGACAAGACGATATTGCTGCGCTTGCGGTTGTATTTCAGGATCTTGAATTCGAAGGTCTTGCCGACGAGTTCATCCAGATTGCGGATGGGGCGCAGGTCGGCCTGGGATCCGGGTAAAAAGGCCTGAACACCAATGTCCACTGAAAACCCGCCTTTTACCCTGCTGGAGATGACGCCCTCGACCGTGCCGTCTTCATCATAGGATTTTTTAATGGCGTCCCATGTTTTAATATTTGCAGCTTTTTCTTTGGACAGAACAACACGCTCTTCTTCGTCGTCCCACCATTCAACCATAACTTCAACGCTGTCTCCCAACTCAGCGGTGATGTTGCCTTCTTCATCTCTGAATTCGGACAAGCGGATTTGCCCTTCGGATTTGTAACCGATGTCGACCAGCACATGGTCCTTGTCGATCGATATGATCCGACCGGTGACAACCTCCCCCTCGGCAAAACGCTTGAAGCTCTCTTCGTAGAGGTTCATCACGTTTTCCATGCTGTCGCCGGATTCCTGTGCAGAATCGGTAAGCTGTTCGTCTGAAGGTGCTTCGGCGTCGGCATTCACTTCGTCAGTTTCAGCTTCCTGCCCGCTCGCCGATGCATCCAAAGCGCCTTCATCAGGCAACTCGGTTTGGTCGGTGTTCTCGTTTTCGTCCTTGTTGTGCGCGTCAACCATAAAACAATATACCCCCTATGCCAGTTTTGTCGTGCCGCCTCAGGCTATAGCACAATTTGCTATGTTTAGCAGACTCTCGGAAAAAAGCAATAATTAATTTTAAATTGTTCCAATTCTTTGAGTCACAGATCTTAACGAGAATCATTCCTGTTTGCGAACGTACGATATCATCAAATCAACCACCTGATCGGCATTTAACTCATTGGAATTAATGATTATCGCATCAGCGGCCGGTTTCAGCGGCGCGAGCTCGCGATTGCTGTCGTTTGTGTCGCGCTGCCGGATATCCCGCGCCACCTCGTCCAAAGTCTGAGAACTTTTCGATTTTTGCTCCTCGTAGCGCCGGCGGGCCCTGGTGTGCGCAGCTGCGTCCAGGTAGAATTTAAGATCGGCATCCGGAAACACAACTGTTCCCATATCCCGCCCTTCGAACACAGCGGCTTTTTCCCTGCCCAGATCCCTTTGCAGATCGAACAGAAATTCCCTCACCACCGGCCGGGCCGATACGGCCGACGCCAGCATCGTAATTCCGGGTGTGCGGATATGATCGGTGATATCTTCCCCATTCAAAACCAGCCTCAGACCCTCCCGTCCCCTGACAAAAGTCAGGTCAAGATCACGGCAAAGCTGTTTCAACTCGTCCTCGTTTTGGGGATCAATCCCTCCGGATTGGACCGCCAGAGCGACGCCCCGGTAAAGGGCACCGGTATCTATGTAGCGATAATCCAGTCGATCCGCCAGAGCGCGGCTGACGGTGGTTTTGCCGGCTCCCGCCGGCCCGTCGATGGTTATCAGCAGCTTCTTCATGATTTTTCAGAGGACGGATGACAGACGACGGATTACGGATTACAGATGACGGAAGGCAGACGACGGAAATCAGCAGGCGGATATCCGAAGGTCGGAATTAGAAAACATCATTCCGAAGATTTCCAGCGATTTATGAAACCGGGTAAAAAAGCCTTGACCTTATCATCATCATAGTCATCAAACCTCCGTCAGCCGCCCTCAATCTTCTGCCCTGAGATCTCCGTCTGGGTCCTCAATCTTCCGTATTCTTTCCTCTATCTACTGTCTTCTGTTTTCCGTCCTCTGTCCTCTGATTTCTGTCCTCTGTTCCCGTCCTCAGTCCTCTGTTTTCCGATCTCTGTCCTCTGTTTTCCGTCCTCTGTCTTCAGTCCTCTGTCTTCTGTAACACGTTTGCCAGCGCCTCCAGCAGACGCACGTTCTCGTCGTGCCGGCCGACATTGACGCGGATGCAGTCCGGGTAGTCGTAGGAGGTCATCGAACGCACAATAACCCCCTGCTTCAGGAAGTCTTCAAAGACGTCATCGGCGCTGCGTCCCACCTTGATCAGCAGGAAGTTGGCCTGGGATTTGAGGTATTCAACTCCGAGATCATCCAGTGCAGTATAGATAAACTCCAGTTCATCCGCCACCAGGCCGATGGTATCCTGTAAAAATTTCTGATCGTCTAGGGCGGCGATAGCTGCTGCCTGGGCAAGTGAATTGACATTAAACGGCTGTCTGACGCGATTGAGAAGATTTGCCAGAAACGGCGGCATCAAACCGTATCCGATTCGCAATCCGGCCAGGCCGTAGGCCTTTGAAAAAGTGCGCAATCCCACAACGGTTTTGCCGGAATCCAGATAGTCGATGCTCTGGGGGCAGTCCAGCTGCCTGACGAATTCGATATAGGCTTCGTCGATGAGCAACACGACATCATCGGCCAGGGCGGCAACAAATTCATCCAGGGCCGGCTTGGTTATCAGGGCACCGGTGGGATTATGGGGATTGGTCAGGAAAACCAGCCGCGTCTTGGGACCGATTCTCGCCAGCATACCTGCCAGATCGGTGCAGCAACCGGCCTGCAACGGCACCTCGACCGGTATGGCACCCGAGCAGCGGATCATTATATCGTAGAATAAAAAAGACGGCCGGGGTAAAACGGCCTCGTCACCGGGCTGCAGCAGCACCCGGGCCAGCATGGCAATGATATCGTCCGAGCCGTTGCCCAGTATAATGCTTTCCTTGTCTACCCCCAGGTGTTCCGAAATCCTGGCGTTCAAATGGAAGCCGCCGCCGTTGGGATAGCGATGCAGTTGTTCGACGGCCTCCCGGATGGCTTCTATGGCAAGGGGGGATGGTCCCAGCGGGTTTTCGTTGGAGGCCAGTTTGATGGCATCGGTAATGCCGTACTCACGCTCGAGTTCTTCGAGAGGCTTTCCGGCGACGTAAGGTTTGAGCGACAGAATATAATCGGGTACGGCGAGTTTCATCAAGCCAGGGCTACCTTTCGGCCTTCTTCGAGCGCCTGCATGTTAAGGGGAATGAGCTTCTCCCGTTGGGCGAATTTGTCTTTGACGGCCTCCTGCAGCAGCTCAAAATCGACAACTCCGCTGCGGGTGACAAAGGCTGCCAGAGCGACGATATTGGCGGCCTTGACATTTCCAAGATCCTTGGCGATCTCGATGATGGGCACCTTGATGACATCCACATCATCGCGGCCGGCATCAACGGGTATGATAGAACTGTTGATAAAAATGACCCCGCCGCTTTTTACGGTCGAGGCAAATTTTTCCAGCGACGGCCGATTCATGGCAACCAGATGTCGGGGATTTCGAATAATCGGCGAACCGATCAGCCGATCGCTGATGACCACGGTACAATAGGCCGTTCCTCCCCGCATCTCGGGACCGTAGGAAGGGATCCAGACAACTTCATACCCCCCCGCCATGGCGGCCTGGGCCAAAATCTGTCCCATCAGCATGATCCCCTGACCGCCGAATCCGGCGAATTGAACTTCACTTTGCATGACTCCTCCAAAAAAAATATTATTTGCTATTGTTTGCTGGCCGTTTAATAAAGCTTGGTCGCCGAAATGGCTGCTGTAAATTATTGGTTCAAGGTATATGTTAATAGGTATAGGGTATAAGGTATAAGGTTTAAGGCTTGCGGTGGATGAACGGATGTGGCATTCGGCCTTCGACCTTCGGCATTAGGCTTTTATACCGAACGCCGTGCGCCGAATACCGAAAGCCATTTTCGTCACTCCACGGCAATACGTTCACCCGTTATCCCATCCCCTATACCTTAAGCCCTACACCCTATACCATCCTGATTATGATTCGATATTCCTTGTCGTTTCCAACTTCCGCATTCCCACTTCCGAATTCAATCCCCTTCCGGGCTTTTAAACTCGCCCAGCGGGAAATACGGCAGCATCTTCTCCTCTGCCCATTGAATGGCGTCCAGCGGGGTCATGCCCCAGTTGGTGGGGCAGGTGCTGATCAGTTCGACCAGGCTGTAGCAACGCTCCTCCAATTGATAGGTAAAGGCCCGTTTGATGGCTTTTTTAGCTCTGTTGACGTATTTGGGCCGGGTCAGCGTCTGCCGGGTAATATAGGCCGGGGTCTCCAACGTTGCCAGCATTTCGGAAACCCTGATAGGCATACCGGTGTTGCCCGTCTTGCGCCCGAAGGGAGAGGTGGTCGTGCGCTGGTCCGGCATGGTAGTAGGGGCCATCTGGCCGCCGGTCATACCGTAGACGGCGTTGTTGATAAATATCGTGGTGAACTTTTCACCGCGGTTGGCGGCATGCACGATTTCGCCCATGCCGATGCTGGCCAGATCGCCGTCGCCTTGATAGGTGAAAACGACCAGATCCGGCCGTACGCGTTTGATGCCGGTCGCCATGGCCGGGGCACGGCCGTGAGCTGCCTCCTGAAAGTCAAAGGTGAAATAATTGTACATCAGCACGGCGCACCCGACCGGCGCTATGCCCACGGTGCGTCCCCGAATACCGAGTTCGTCGATCACCTCGGCCACCAGCCGGTGGGCAATGCCGTGGGTGCAGCCCGGGCAGTAGTGGGTAACGGTGTCCGCCAAAGCCTCCGGTTTTTGAAATGTTTTTCCCATTATCTTTTACTCCCTCAATTGGCTGTTATCTCAATTAGCCTTATATGGTAATAACCTTTTTGACTTCATCCATGACTTCCTCGGGAGTGGGGACTTCACCCCCGCATTTGCCGAACCAGTGAACCGGCCTCTGGCCGGCAATGCTGCGCTCCACATCCTCCATCATCTGTCCCATGCTCATTTCGATGCTGAACACGGCCTGGCAGCCCGCCTTTTGGGCCGCCTGGTTGATATCTTTGCGCGGAAAGGGGAACAGGAATTGAGGGCGCAGCATGGCAACCTCGATCCCCTCCTCCTTGAGCTGATCAATGGCCGTGCGGCACACGCGGCTCATGGTCCCGTAACTCACGATCAGGGCTTTGTAATCCCCGTCGAAGTTATATTCTTCAAAACGTGTATCCTCCCGCTCCATTTGATCGTACTTGGCTTTCAGCATCAGGTTGTGCCCATTGAGCTCTTCGGGGTCCAGATAGAGCGTTTTGACCAGATTGCGCCGGTCGCTGCCGCGGGTGTCCATTCCATTGGTGGCCCAGTCGTCCTTGTTCGACGGCTCGACCTTGAGGTGGTCGGGAAATTCAACCGGTTCCATCATCTGGCCGGTCAGGCCGTCCCCCAGTATCATCACCGGATTGCGATATTTTTCGGCCAGGGGAAAGGCCTCCATGACCATCTCGACAGCCTCCTGAACGCTGGCGGGTGCCATCACCAGCATCCGGTAATCGCCGTGGCCGCCGCCTTTGGTGGACTGGAAGTAATCCGCCTGGGAGGGAAGGATGCCGCCCAAACCGGGCCCCCCGCGCATAATGTTGACAAACACCGCCGGACACTGGGCCGCGGTAATATAGCTGATGCCCTCACCCATAAGGCTGACGCCCGGGCTGGAAGAAGTCGTAAAAACCCGCTCTCCACAGGCCGCCGCCCCAAAGATCATATAAGATACGGCCACCTCGCTTTCACCCTGCAAAAAAACACCGTTGACTTCTCCGAGGCGCTTGGAAAGGTACTCAGCCACTTCGGTCTGGGGTGTGATGGGATAGGCAAAGTAATTCAGGCATCCGGCCCGAATGGCAGCCTCGGCAATCGCCTCATTGCCTTTCATCAAAACTTTACTCATCTTTTTCCTCCGTTTATTTTTGGGCCGCCGATTCAGCTTCGATCTCGCTAATGGCGATGGCTACATCCGGACACATGGTACAGCAAATGGCGCAGAATATGCAATCGTCCGGTCGTGCCTGGAAAGCCGGGAAATAGCCCTTGGTGTTAAGCTCCTCTGAGATTTCCAGAACGTTTTTGGGGCATGCGTCCACGCATATCCCGCATCCTTTGCAGAGGTCCTTGTCGATAAAATGTTTGTAGGTCATCCAACTAAACTCCCCTGATAAAATTGAAGATTGATGATTTAAGAATTTCGATTGTATTTGCCTTCGATGGCCACATATACGGCTCGGGTTTGCCATCTTCTATTGCTAATCCATGCACACTAAGCGCCGTTAGGGCCTAGTCGGGACGATGTCATTGCCCGAATTCTCCGGCCGTCTTCCACGGCGGCACTAGCTGCCGGGCGATGGGCAAAACCGGGCAGGAAAATTGGTTAACATCTATCTGCGGCAGCAATTCCTGAGCCGCCGTGATAAACTCCAACGGCAGTCCGCTGGCTGCGGCCACTTTCAGCAAAAAGCCATGGCCGTCGAGGATGTCCCGGGTGCTGGTCTCGTCGATCAGATTGGCATTGCCGATCAGACCCGAAATGCTCAGCCCGGCCGCCGCTTCGATGTCTTTTCTAATTTTCAAACAGCCTTCAACGGTGGCTGTCTGGGGACGCAGCGGATTGATCACCTGCAGCATGTGCACGGCTACACCGGCAAAGGCATCGCCCAGGGCTGCTAGAACCGTTGCTCCGGCATCATCGCCGCCGACATCCAGCAGCGTCAGGCCATTGGGCCGCCGGATCATGCCGGCAATGGCGGGGCTGAGAATCGGTAGATCGGCCTGCAGGTACTCTCTGGGAGGCAGCACGACCTGAATCCCGAAAGCCTCGAGCGTTGCGCAGGCCTCCCGGGTTCTGAAATAGGGATTTACCAGATCCAGGTCGGCAATGCGTACGTCCAAACCCGAGCGGTGACTGCTGACCGCCAGATTTATGGCCACCTCGGTCTTGCCGCTGCCGTAATTTCCAACGATAGCAACTATTCCCTGTAGACTGATTCCCAATTTAGTTCCTTCTTAAGCATCCAATTGTCCATAAACATGGGCCCTGCCCCTGCGGCAGATTCCGAAGGCGGGCGGTGCCGCCATGATTCCGGGGCTTTGAGCGAATCTGGCAGTTTAAGTGGAAATTCATTTCCTGTCAAGCCCTTTCAGAGCACCGGCCGCGGTTTGGTCATGGCTCCGGACATCGATTTATAATTGTGTTATTATAGAAGAATCATAAAGTTCTCACGCAAAGGCGCCAAGACGCAAAGAAATGAAATTAAGCCTTAGCTGCTTTGTTTGAGGTAATATTCGATCAACCTCGCCTTGTGCGATTACCCTGATGTTATCCCGGTACTGATCCCGGCGACAGACCCATTGGAGTGCAGCTTTTTAAGCTTTCGATTCGACCGGCGGTATGCTAATAAAAATGGAGGAGGGTTCAGAGGTTCAAAGGTTCCGGGGTTCAGGGTTCAGAGGTACCAGAATAGCCCTGAACGTTGAACCCTGAACCTCGCAACCTATCCTGATATAAACCTGAACCTGTGAACGGTCATAATACTTTGGCCCAATACCCTAAACCCCTTGCCAAGATCCCATGACGACAGTAATCACCGGACTTGAACACCTGATCGATGATCCGAATCGATGGATCGGCGATGAACGCATCGGATTGTTGTGCAACCCGGCTTCCGTCGACCGCCGCCTGACCCACGCCCGGCGGTTGGTCGCTCAAGTCTTTTCTGACCGGCTCAAGGCGTTGTATGCCCCCCAGCATGGGTTTTTTGCCGAGAAACAGGACAACATGGTCGAATCGGACAACATGCTGGACCCGGTCCTGAACCTTCCGGTTTTCAGCCTTTACGGTGAAACCCGAATCCCGAACGCCGCCATGTTCGCGCCCATCGATGTCCTGCTGGTCGACTTGCAGGATGTCGGCACCCGGGTGTACACGTTTATCTACACCCTGTCATACTGTCTCGAAGCCGCCCGCAAATACGACGTCAGGGTTGTCGTTCTGGACCGCCCAAACCCGATCAACGGGACAGCGGTCGAAGGCAACTGCCTGGCAGCCGACTGCAGATCCTTTGTGGGCCGCTACCCGATTCCCATGCGGCACGGGCTGACCATCGCCGAGCTGGCGAGCTTGTTCAACACCCATTTCGAAATCGGCTGCGATCTGACGCCGGTTCCCATGAAAGGTTGGCGGCGCGATATGTTCTTCGGGGACACCGGCCTCCCATGGGTGGCGCCCTCACCCAACCTGCCCACGGTTGATTCGACCCTGGTATATCCGGGGCAGGTCCTGTGGGAAGGCACCAATGTGTCGGAGGGCCGTGGTACCACCCAGCCTTTCGAACTGGTGGGCGCGCCGTTTATGGATCCGCACAAAATCCTCGACACCCTGGCGACGGCGAAGATTCCGGGTGTGGTCTTCCGACCGGCGGTTTTTGAGCCCACATCGAATAAATGGCGGCATACCGCCTGCAATGGCTTCCAGCTCCACGTCACCAATCCTGACCGTTATCAGCCCGTTGCAGCCACGCTGCACTTGCTCAGGGCGGTGATGCTGCATCATGGCGATCAGTTTGAGTGGAAGCACCCGCCTTACGAATATGAATTTGAAAGAATGCCCATCGACCTGATCATGGGCGACCGCAGCCTGCGCCGGCGCCTCGAAAAATTAGAGCCGATCGCATCGCTGGAGGCATCATGGCAGGAAGATCTCGCCCGGTTTAAAGATATTGGCCGCGAATTCATGCTGTACGAACCTGATTGAGCGAAAAAGCTCGATCAGGGGTAATTCGTTATTGGTTATTCGTATTGAACGTTAGGCCGTTTCAAGAATCGAGTATCAAACAACCGGCATCCGCTATCCGGTATCCGGTCGCTGGTATCCGGCCTCCGGCATCGACTTCGGGTATCCGGCATCCAGCAACCAGAGACCAGTAACCAGCAACCAGTGACCAGTAACCAGCGACCAGTGACCAGTAACCAGCGACCAGTGACCAGTAACCAGCGACCAGCGACCAGCGACCAGTATCTAGCGGCCAGTGACCAGAAGCCAGCGGCCAGTGACCAGAAGCCAGTGACCAGCACCAAAAACCAGCGACAAGGAGCCAGAGACAAGTGACCAGCGACCAGAAACGGGCATCCGGCAGCCAAAAACCGCAGGCCGCCGACTGGAAGCGCATGCGTTTTAAAAAAAATAAAGTCTGGATGGCGGTGGACTCCGGGGGAGAGGCGGTTGTCAAAGCGGACAAGGTACTGGTCAAATACCAGCTCGAACAGGATTATGAATATTGGGTAAGAAGAGAAAATGTTGTCGACCTGGAAGCCGCCGCGCCCGCATCAGATGATGACCGCAAGACGGCCGCGCACCACCTGCCGAATGCCAAAGCCTCGGGCCAGCGACCGTCCTGCGCGACGATCTCAGCCGCCGGTCAGATTCGGGTGTACACCGATGGGGCGTCATCTGGCAATCCGGGGCCGGCGGGGATCGGCGTCGTGCTCAGATACGGGGAGCACGAAAAGGAGATCTCGCAGTTTATCGGCGACACCACCAATAATATCGCCGAGCTCAAGGCCATCGAAATCGGGCTGGCGGCCCTTAAAAACAGGGACAAGCCCGTACGGCTGTTTACCGACAGCAAATACGCCCACGGATTGTTGATGCTCAACTGGAAGCCCAAAAAAAACAGACAGCTGGTGCAAACCATCAAAAACTTGATGACCACCTTCAAAGATGTGAAAATCATTAAAGTGAAAGGACATTCCGGTCACCCGGAAAACGAAAGAGCCGATTATCTGGCCACCTCGGCGGTCAAAAAGGCGAAGAAGTAGTCCCTGGTTGCTGGCTGCTGGTCACTGGTTACTGGGGGGATGGTTGCTGGATGCAGGATTCTGGATACTCGATGCTCGATTCTCGATCCTGGATAGTCGATACTGGTTGACGGGCGCCGGATGACGGATGCTCGATTCTCGTTGCTGGATACTGGATCCTTGATGCTCGATTCTCGATTCTGGATGCTCGATCCTGGATGGTCGATGCTGGATACCGGGTGTCGGATGCCGGATGCCGGATACCGGATGCTCGATACCCGAAAACCGGATGCTACAGCACATATCGTGCAAGTTGATAACGCTGAATGTTCTGACACCTCAAACGCTATGCTCTCTGCGCTATGCGCTTTGCCATAAATCCCGAAACCCTAGCCGTATCCCGTTTGCCGAAAGCCGAATGCCGAATGCCATTTCCATCGTTCCACCCAACGCCCCATGCGCTATGCCCTATGCCCCATGCGCTCTGCCCAATGCCCATAACCCGCAACCCGAAACCAAAAGAGCCCGGCAGTCTTTCCTACCAGGCTCTGGTTTAGAGTTATATTCAACCGGGTTTTATTCTTTTTTCAAATTCTCGATTTCTTCTTTAAGCTCAGATATCTCTTTTTTGTATTTTCCGACGTCATCATCGGTGGCGACATCGGGTAAAGCGCTTTCTTCCTGCGTCCAGGTATCTTTAAGCTCATCAATGCCCAGATAGATGGCCAGAGCACCGCCGAGTAAAAGCATCACAGGGATGGTACCGGCAATAACTGTCAAAAATTGAGGAAACCAGGCCACGATCCCGATCAGCCCCAATAACGCGGCGATTGCACCGCCTATTAATGTTTTCATATAACCCTAACCTCCTTTCCTATACGTTCAGATACTTGAGATACTTGAGATACTTGAGATACTTGAGAATTACCATAGCACAGTATGTAACACAAGCCAATAAAATATTGCAAACCAAAATCTATTCTGATAATTTTCAAGAGCGAACCCAATCTGGATACTGATTTGACGGATACTCTTATGTCCAAAGAGGATAAAAAATCCCCCGTCCCCTCCGACCGACTTTCCGACCGGGGCGCTAGTAAAGTTGTGCGCGATTCCCGCGATTCCTATGATCACTATACCTGCCTGCTGCCGGACGACATCGGGGGCTTCTCCAATCTGCTGCTAAAGCTTTTTTACTCGGGCATCAGAGTAGAGGCCCGCCAAACCAGGATCCTTCAGCAGCTCGAAGAAGACGCGGTTATCGTTTACGTCACAAAATTCAAAAGCTTCTTCGAGTACCTTTTCTACTACAGCCGTTATCGCGAGGAGCGGCTGCCCTATCCTCAGGTCGGCTTCGATTACAAGGTCTATCTGTGGCAGCCGGTCGCCCGGCTGCTAAGAATTTTTTGGACCAAACTGGTTTTCATGCTGCGTCACCGGTCTCTGCCGGACCCCTATGACCGCGGCTTTCTGAAGCAGGAGTTGATCAGCGGCCGCTGCGGATTTTTATCCCTGGTCGGGAAAAAAGGATTTCACCGCTGGTTCGTCAAGGCTGAAACCGACCCGATCCGCTATCTGATCGAAATACAGAAAACCATAGACCGGCCGATCTACCTCATTCCCCAGTTGATGTTCTTCAGCAAAACCGCCCGCCGCGAGAATCCGACCTTGATCGACATCCTTTTCGGACCCGAAGACAAGCCGGGCAGGATCAGGAGACTGGTCACCCTGTTTAAAAACACCGGCCGGGTGTTTGTGGAGATATCCGAACCCCTCGACCTGAAACGCTACCTGAAATCCAGCCGGACCCGCAATCATTCTACCGAGTACCAGTCATTGCTGCTGCGCCGCGACCTGCTGGTCCAGCTCAACGCTCACAGACAGAGCATTACGGGTCCTGTTCGCAAATCCAGGGAGGAGCTGAAGGAAAGTATATTGACAACCGAGCGCTTTCAGCGCTTTATGGAGACATATGCCGCCAACCGCGACCTTCCCATTCAGCAGGTACGGCGCAAGGCGGAAGCACACATCGAAGAGATCGCCGCCAATTACCGGCCGGCCTTCATCAAGGTGGCCTCGGTCATCGTCGGGTGGATTATCCGCACGATGTTCGATGGATTCACGACCAATCACGACGTTCTCGACAAAGTCAAAAACATGTCCCTGAAGGGGCCTTTGGTTTTGATTCCCAGCCACAAGAGCCATATCGATTATCTCATCCTGGACTATGTCCTTTATCACTTCAACATGCCGGTGCCGCACATTGCCGCCGGGAAAAACCTTTCCTTCTGGCCCATGGGCCCCTTGTTTCGCAGCGGCGGCGCTTTTTTCCTGCGTCGATCATTCAGGGGGGCGGTGCTCTATTCAAAGGTTTTCGCCGAATACGTACATAAATTGCTGGAAGAAGGCTATAATGTCGAGCAGTTCATCGAAGGCGGCCGCAGCCGGACCGGCAAGCTGCTGATGCCCAAGCTGGGGCTGCTGTCGATTCTTATAAACGCCTATAAAAACGGCGCCTGCCAGGATATGCTGATCGTGCCGATCTATGTCGGCTACGACCGCATTATCGAAGAAAAGTCCTATCTTCACGAGCTCGGCGGCGGCCAGAAAGACCCGGAAAACATCATTCAGGTGATCCGGGCGCGCAAATTCCTGAAAAAGCGCTACGGTAAAATCTACATCCAGTTTCACGAACCCCTGTCGGTTAACCAGCTGTTGAAGCGTCACGGTCAACCGCTGGCCCAGATGCCCTCCAAACAGGTCAATGCCTTCATTCGAAATCTGGGCTTCCAGGTCATCAACGCCATCAACCGCGTGACGGTGGTAACCTCGCACGGTTTGGTGGCCGGCGCCATTTTAAACTTCCCCAAAGAAAAATTTTCCGACAGCCAACTGCTGGCCGTCCTGTCGACCTACATGCGCTACCTGACGGCTCAAAACGCCAAACTGGCCGATACGCTGATTTCCGATCAGCAACGGGCGTTCGAGCAGGTCATGGCGGCCTACGCTCAGCGCAAGTTCATCGAACCACTCTCGCGAGGCAAAAAAGAGCCGGAGGCCGAGAAAGAATATTTAATCGTCGAGGGCCGCAGGCTGTACCTGGAATATTACAAAAATACCTGCATCGCCTTTTTTATTCCGGCGGCATACACTGCCATGGCTATCCTGGAAAGAGACAGTTTTCGGTTCTGCGCCTCGGATCTGCACGCGGGCTACAGGTTCTGGCGGCGGTTTTTTAAATACGAGTTCGCCTACGACGTCGATATCCCTTCGGAGTTTCACGTACGCAAAAGCATCAAGGCCTTTATCGATGAAAACATGGTCATCCCGCACCAGACGCTGCCCGACACCTATGACGTCACGCCGGCCGGTTTTCGCAAGCTTAAGGTATTCGCCTATTTTCTAAAAACCTATTTCGAGTCATACTGGATTGTCCTCAACTACTACATGCGCAATCCGGCAAACGCGGCCAAGCCCAAAGACCGCCTGAAAAAAATAACGGCCAGGGGCAATCGCATGTACAAGCGCAAAGAGATCGAGCGCAAGGAGGCACTGTCGAAAGTCACCTATCAAAATGCCGTTGAAATGTTCACCAACCGGGGTATAAAGGGTTCCGATGACACTGAAAAAATCGCAGAGTACGCCGCCGCCCTGGAAAATGCCCTCAAATATCTGCAGCCCTAGCGCGAACCGTTCAGAGGTTCCGGGTTATGAGGTTCAGGGTTGATAGGTTCAACGGTTCAGGGTTCAAGGGTTCAAAGGTTAGAGAACTAGGGCCGAATCTGACAGCCATTTTAACCATCTTGACCGTAAATTAAATCTTTCTGGAAAGATAAAATAGCTGAAAATGTTATCACCGGCGTTCTTGCTTGTCGGGTTACGATGGGGGGCTTTATCCGACTCGGCCAATCCCCAAAATCGAGGCTAAACCACACCGCCGACAGTTATTATTTTCAAGCTATTCAGCAACCGGCATACAGCGTTGAAATTTGATATGGCCGCAAAAAGGCACAAAAAACACAAAAGTTATAATTCAGATCTTGTAAATTCAACCGGTTATGAGTTCAATATTTGAGATTTTTGACTTTTTACGAGGTTGTCAACTTTGAACGGTTTGTTGCTGGAATCGACATTTTTAGAGCGCCAGCGATAATGAATGCTTCTTATTTCATGAATGGAATTTTACTCACGCTCAGCCGGTGATCTTGGCCTGATGGTATGCTAAATTCTTCTC